>Ga0310691_10000417_pt1 | contig 82657 bp, 69 predicted proteins | sample 176DNAGHGlowgp2_FD_203887 | JGI IMG/M metagenome (GOLD analysis project Ga0310691, IMG submission 203887) | Sheep rumen microbial communities from Palmerston North, Manawatu-Wanganui, New Zealand - 1766 DNA GHGlow gp2 (v2) (version 2) | ecosystem: Host-associated > Mammals > Digestive system >...
TCAGCTTCATCTTACTGTTCACCTCCTGCGATCGTCTTCATGACCTGCGCCTGCGTCAGTTCGTCTCCCGTCAGCTCGCCGACGATCTTACGGTCGCGCATAACGATGAGCCTCGAGCAGGTGCGCAACATCTCCTCGATCTCGGAGGAGATGAAGGTGACGCTCATGCCCTCCTCGGCCAGCTTCAGCACCAGCTTCTGGATCTCCAGCTTGGTGCCGACGTCGATGCCGCGGGTGGGCTCGTCCAGGATCAGATACTGCGGATGCGTCAGCAGCCAGCGCGCGAGGATCACCTTCTGCTGGTTGCCGCCGGAAAGCGAGCGGATCGGCGTGTCCTTCGAGGCCGTTTTGATCTGCAGCGCTTCGATGTATTCGTCGGCGAAGGCCTCCGCATCCGCGCGGGAGATCGGATGATTCATGCCGCGGATGACCTGCAGGGCAAGGATGATGTTCTCCCGCACGGAGAGGTCGGCGATGATGCCGTCCCGGCGGCGGTTTTCCGGCAGATAGCCGATGCCGTTTTTGATGGCGTCGTGTGGTTTTCCGATCCGGACGGGCTTGCCGTTGATCTTCACCTGACCGCCGGTCACCTGGTCGGCGCCGAAGATGGCGCGGACGCTCTCGCTCCGGCCGGAGCCGAGCAGGCCGGTAAAGCCGTTCACTTCGCCGCGCCGGATCCGGAAGTCAAAGGGACGGCATTCCGAGCTGGACAGGTCCTGCGCCTCGTACACAGTCTCTTCTCCGACCGTGCTCTTCTGTCCGATGCGCTCCAGCTCGGCCAGGTCGTCCAGGCTCTTGCCCATCATCTTGGCCACGAGCTGTACCTGCGGGAGCTGGCTGACTTCATATTCGCCGACCAGTTCGCCGCCGCGCAGGACCGTGATCCGGTCGCTGACCTCATAGACCTGCTCGAGGAAGTGCGTGACGAAGATGATGCCGACGCCCCTGGACTTCAGATCCCGCATCAGCCCGAAGAGCATGGCGACTTCCTTGTCGTCCAGCGAGGAGGTCGGCTCGTCGAGGATCAGCACCTTGCAGTTCATGTCCACCGCGCGGGCGATGGCCACCATCTGCTGCACGGCCAGCGAGCAGCTGGACAGCTCCTGCGCCGCCCGGGCGGGAATGCCCAGATTGTCCAGGATCTCCGTCGCCCGCTTCTCGTACTCTTTCCAGTGCACGATGTTCCTGTTCGTCCGTCCGATGAACATATTTTCGGCCACGGTGAGGTTCGGGCAGAGCGTGATCTCCTGATACACCGTGCTGATGCCGAGGTTCTGGGCCTGCTGGGGGGAATGGATGTGCGCCTCGCCGGGACAGCCCTCGATGCAGATGCTTCCTGCGTCCTTTTCATACACGCCGGTCAGCACCTTGATCAGGGTGGATTTGCCGGCGCCGTTTTCCCCCATCAAGGCGTGGATCTCTCCCCTGCGCAGGGTGAAATCCACATTATCCAGGGCCTTGACGCCCGGAAAGGATATGCTGATCCCGCGCATGGTCAAAACGATTCCGTCTTCCATCCGTTCATCTCCTGTCTGATAGTCTGAAAAAGAACGCGGTGTGGACCGCGGATTGCTCCACTGTTCCACACCGCGCTGTAATGGTATACGGGGTATGCCGATGTCTTGGGGATTACTCGCCCAGGCCGTAGGTGTCGATGTCCTCCTGGGTGATCTCGCGGGCGTCAAAGCCCTTCTCCACGGAGATCATCTGGTTGAGCTCGTTCAGGCCCTCGATGGTGCCGCCGGCCTCCAGAGTCTTGATCATCTCGTCGATCACAGCCGCCTGGAAGGGGCTGCACTGGCCGTCGTAGTTCCAGTTGCCGGCCAGCAGCTCGCGCAGGGCCCACTTGTTGCAGTCGAAGCCCATGACGATGACGTCGCCGTTGACGCCGTGGGTGATGCCGGCCGCATCCAGCGCTTCGACAACACCGCCGGCCATGCCGTCGTTCTCAGCATAGACGATGTTGAATTCCTCGCCGGCATTGATGGCGGCCTCGGCGATCTTGCGGGCCTCGTTGGCGTCCCAGCTGTCGCCGCCGGTGCCTTCACGGACGATGGTCCAGTTGTCGTCAGCAGCGCACTTCTCGGTCAGGGGGTCGCTGCGGCCGATCTGGGCAGCGGAACCGAGCTGGCCCTGGATGTGCAGGATCTTGTACTCGGGCAGGTTCAGGCTCTCCAGCCAGGCAACGGCGGTCTCGCCCTCCTGGCGCATATCGGAGACGACGGCGGCGGTGTACAGGCTGGGATCGCAATCGATCATGCGGTCGAACAGGAAGACCTTGATGCCGGCCTCCTGAGCCTCTTCAAGGACCTCGTCCCAGCCGGTGGTCTCAGCGGCGGAAACCAGGATGTACTCGACCTCGGCGGTGATGAAGCCTCTCGCGGCTTCCAGCTGCTTGTCGGCGGTGGGAGCGGTGACGAAGGTGGCGTCATAGCCGTTTTCCTTGGTGAAGGTATCGGTCAGGTTCTTGACGTTGGCCTCGCGGTAGCCGGACTCGGCGGGGTCCAGATTGATGATGCCGACCTTGATCAGTTCGGTACCGGCAGGAGCCTCGGCGGGATTTTCGGCAGGGGCCTCAGCGGGTTTTTCGGCAGGGGCCTCAGCGGGTTTTTCGGCAGGGGCCTCGTTCGTCTCCGCGGGCTTCTGACCGCAGGCGGCCAGAGCGAGGACCATGACCAGCGCGAGGAGCAGAGCAATCAGTTTACGCATAGCTTTTTACCTCTTTCTCATTTTTCCATTTTTGTCCGATCATGTTCGGACTGTCCACGGATATAATACCGCCAAATCGCGAGAAAATCAACAGTTGTACGAACAAAAAGCAAAAAACGGCCCATTGAACAATACAAATTCTTTTGCTTCTTTAAAACGATAGATACAAATTCGGAAAAAAGTTGCGGAAATCGCAGAAAACCCTTGTTTTTTGGTACGGATTCATCGGCTTGAAGCGGCCGCATTTTTTGTTGCTTTGCACAAGACCCGGTGTGGTTATACGGATGAATTTAGGATCCGGGCGCTTTCAAAAAAATTTATATTGAAACTTGATCGGTTTCTGCATAAAATACCAATCGGAAACGACGGAAACAAAGCCAGAAACGAGAGAACGGAAGTGTCGCCATGAATCCGAAGTATCAGATGGTCGCCGACGCGCTGCGGGCCGGCATCCTGGAGGGAAAGTATTCCCGGACCCTGCCCACGGAACAGGCGCTCTGCGCCCAGTATCAAGTCAGCCGGCAGACGGTGCGGCAGGCCCTCTCCCTTCTGGAGGCAGAGCGGCTGATTGACCGGCGGCAGGGCAGCGGCTCCCATATCCGGGAGCGGAAGGAGCCGACGGCCGGCCGCAGACTCTCCATCGCCGTGGTCACGACTTATATCAGCGACTACATCTTTCCCAGCATCCTGCGGGAGATCGAGGCCGTCTGCTCGGAGAACAACAGCGCCCCCCTGCTCTTTGCCACCCGGAACCAGTTCGCCAACGAACGAAAGATCCTGCTGACCCTGCTGGAGATGGAGCATCTGGACGGCGTGCTGGTGGAGGGCACCAAGACGGGGCTCCCCAACCCCAACATCAGGCTCTATCAGCGGCTGATGGACCGGGGGATCCCCCTGGTTTTCATGCACGGCAATTATGAACAGCTGCCCGACACCCTGTCCGTTCTGGACGACAACCGCGGCGGCGGGCAGATGCTGGTGGACTACCTCTATCGCAAGGGCCACCGGAAGATCGCCGGCATCTTCAAGTACGACGACCTCCAGGGCCGGCAGCGCTTTGCCGGTTATCTGGACGGCATGCAGAGCCACGCCCTTCCGGTGGAGGACGACACCATCCTCTGGTACAGCACCGACCAGAAGGAACACTTCCTCACGGACGGCTTTGCCCTGGACTGGGCCAACCGGCTCCCCGGCGTCTGCAGCGCCGTGGTCTGCTATAACGACGAGATCGCCTCCCTGCTGGTCTCCCATCTCACCAGACAGGGCATCGCCATTCCCGGGGATCTGTCGGTGGTCAGCTTTGACAACAGCCCCTACAGCGAGATGTCCAAGCCCCGGATCACCTCCCTGTCCCACCGGCAGTACAACGTGGGGCGGCTGTCTGCGGAGCTTCTTTTCCGGCATCTGCGGGGAGAGGCCTGCGTTTCCGCGCTGGCGCCCTGGTTTTTGACGGAAAAGGAGAGCAGCTGAGAAGCTGAAAAATAGTCGGAATTGTGAAACACCCAATTCCGACTATTTTCTTTTTTCCTGTGTTTATCAGCTTTTCCAGGCATCTTTTCCAATACGCAATAAACCTGATTTGCCAAAAATGAATTGAAGACGATAAAAAAAGAGACGGAAATTGAACCGCCCTATTCCTGCACACGACTGAAATAATCGCACTCTTTGGTATCGGGAGATCTATAGTTATTACTTCGATGCGGGCGTATGGTATTATAATTTTCAATATATTCAGATACAGCTTCCCGAAACTCCCGTTCAGATCTATATTATTCGGATTGTCCACGCATTTCATTTGCTGAAAATCAAAAGGGAATCTCCGGACTTTGCATTCGGTGAAATGGTCGGTTCGAACTGGTGGGTAGCGCTTATCCTTGGGCTGTTGCTTGGTGTTCTGGGCGTGATCGTAATATTGAATCCGCTGCTGGGGTTTGGTGTAATCGGCGTGGTTGTCGGCTGTGGAATGATCACAGCGGGAATCAACCTAATCTTCCTTAGCACAAATGTGTGGCTTTGGTAATAGAAAAACACTCTTCACCTAAATAATTATACATAGACATCCTCAGTACCACAACGTCCAATTGGATGTACTAGGCAAAAAAGAAAGGCGCATGGTGGTTTACATAACATTAATTGCACCCACCTTGCACCCACTCCGCTTGGAGGTAAGAAACGCCGAATTGTATGAATACTGGTGTCCTAACGCACGCCGTCGCGGACTTCGTATCGTTCGCGACGGCGTTTTCTATTATATAGCAAACGCCATCTCTCACTCACTCCGTCGCTCCTCCTTTCAAAATCAAAACCGCGCGGCCGCTTCCTGCCTCGTCGACAACTTCGGCATTCCGCTGCGCCGGGTTTTTGATTTTATCAGCAAGCAGGCCCTCGCCTTTCTTAATAATCATTAATCCGTATGCCCGGCCGCTTGCATTTTCCCCGCGCGGGATTATAATGATCATCGGATGGCAAAATCAATCGATTATTCGATTGATTTTGCTGCCAAACGACAAGTTTGGCAGCGAATGATTCTATGAATCATTCGCCCGATGCTCATTGCAATGAGTATATGGCAAGGCAGCTACGCTGTCTTGCTGCGCCGCAAAGCGGCGCGGCGAAAAGCTTTTTGGCTTTTCGCCATCCTATAATCATTATATTGAGCACGACATCAAACAAACGGAGGATGAAAATGAAAAAAACTGTATTTACCATATTGATCGCCGCGGCGCTTGTGCTGTCGCTGGCCGCCTGCGGCAGCGCCCCGGCCGCTCAGCCCCAGGAAAACGCCGCGGCCGAAGCGCCGCTCGTGACGGACGCGCCGCAGCAGAGCGCTGAAGCGGACGCCGAACAGCCCGCCGCGGAGGCGACCGAGGCTCCCGCTCCGTCTGAAGAGGAAGAATCGACCGTCAACACCGTCACCGCCTACCGTGCGGGCGGTGAGCCCGTGAGCCTGAAAGGCGAGGACGGGATCTTTACGACCGAGGACGGTATCGTCTATTATCTGGGCGACGACGGGATGCTCCGCGCGAGGGGCTATGAAGATCTCTACATCAACGACCTTGCGGCCAAGGCGGCCGCCGAAGGCACAGCCGAACCTGCGGTCGCAAGACAGGACGGCGAGCGCTTTGAAGCGGTCATCGTCATGGAGGGTATGGAGGAGACCGTCAACTACGAGCACATCCGGAATGAGGCGCTCGGCTTTGAGATGGACTACGACTATGAATCCTTCTCCCGCAGCAGCGAAGCGGATCGCGAACGCTTCGTTCTGGTCTGGGACGATCCCGCGAACCCTGAAAACTATCTTGAACTGAGCTACAGCCCGGAGAGCGCCGAATATGCCGCGGGCGCGATCAGCGAAGCGCTTTCTGCGGAGTATGAACTCTACCGGGACGATTCCTACATGCTGGAGCACGCGGGCCGCTGCATCTACATCAACGCCTCCTCGGTTAAGGGCGGCGGCTACTCGCCCGAGCATGTGCAGACCGTGTACGTCATCCCCGCGGGTGACGGCTGCATCGTTGCCACGGAGCACTGCTCTCTCGAGAGCGCCGAAGGCATCGGCAGACGCTTCACCTATATGCTGCACACCCTCTCGCTCATCGAAAAATAACTGACGCACAGGTCAAAACTCCCCGTCCACAGGACGGGGAGTTTTATTATTTGCCCTGGCTTTGCCGCTGCGCCGCAAAGGACGCGCTGACCTGGGCGAGAAAGCGTTCGGCGAGGGGCGTGAAGCTCTGATATTTGTTCCAAATCAGATACAGTCTGACCTCCAACGCGGGCGAGAGCGGCCGGAAAGCCAGCCCGCTCTCCGCCGAGGTGTCCACCAGATGCGCAAAACTCAGCTGATAGCCCAGTCCCTCCCGCACGAACAGGGAGGCGTTGTAGGCCAGCCGCGAGGAGCCCTCCAGATGAAGCTCTCCGAAGCGGTCTCCGGCCCAGGTTTTGATATCCCCCTCCCAGCCCTGCTCCGAGGTATAGAGCGGCAGCCCGACGAGATCGGACGCACGGATGCACGCTTTTTGCGCCAGCGGATCGTTCGCGGGCAGGATCAAGCCCCAGACGTCATTTTCCGGGAAGAGGATCGCATCGTACTTGCGCGCATCGGGCATCTCACACAGCACCGCGAAATCCAGCAGCCCCTTGTCCAGCTTCTCCGTGACCTGCTTGGTGTCGCCGCTGGTGATGTGGCAGCGCAGGCCGGGCACCGCAGCCTTCAGCGTCCGCAGTTCGCGCGCCAGATAGCGGATCTGACAGGATTCGGCCAGCCCGAGATACAGCTCGCCGCCGGTGATGTCGTCCAGGGACAGAAACTCCTTTTCGATCTTGTCCGCCATCGTGATCAGATCCTCCGCCCGGTCGCGCAGCAGCACGCCCTCCTCCGTCAGAGAAATATGAAAGCTGTGGCGGATAAAGAGCTTTTTGCCCAGTTCGTCCTCCAGGGCGCGCATCGCGCGCGAAAGCGTCGGCTGCGTGACGTGCAGCAGCTCAGCCGCACGGGTCATGTTCTCCTCCCGCGCGACGGCGAGAAAATAACGCAGACTGCGGATCTCCATGGCTTTCCCTCCGTAATCGATATACATATAACGTATATCACGATATGCATTATAACTATTTGCGCAGAAAAAAGCAATCTGTTATAATGATTATAGGATGGCGAAAAGCCAAAAAGCTTTTCGCCGCGCCGCTTTGCGGCGCAGCAAGACAGCGTAGCTGCCTTGCCATATACTCATTGCAATGAGCATCGGGCGAATGATTCATAGAATCATTCGCTGCCAAACTTGTCGTTTGGCAGCAAAATCAATCGAATAATCGATTGATTTTGCCATCCGATGATCATTATGATGGGATCACACGAAAAGAAGGGAGGCAGAGCCATGGACGCCTGGACCCAGCTGCGCAGCCGCATGGAAGACGCGGGCTGCGGGGAGAGCAGCATCGCAAAGGCGGAGGCGCTCTACGCCGCCGGCGCGCGGGACGAGCTGATCCGCTGTCTGCGCTATTGCCGCTGCGAACAGCTGGACGCGCTGCATGAAAAGCAGAAGCAGCTGGACCGCCTGGATCTGCTGATCCGCAAAGCAAAGGAACTGTAAAGGAGACGATCCCGATGATGAAACCCGAAACCCTGAATCTGACCCAAGCCTGGGACAAGACCTTCCCGAAAAGCGACAAGGTCGAACACAGCAAAGTGACTTTTGTCAACCGCTACGGCATCACGCTGGCGGCGGATCTGTACCTGCCGAAAGCCGTTGACGGAAAGCTCCCCGCCATCGCGGTCTGCGGCCCCTTCGGCGCGGTCAAGGAGCAGTGCTCCGGCCTGTATGCCCAGACCATGGCCGAGCGCGGCTTTCTGACCCTGGCCTTCGACCCCTCCTTCACCGGCGAGAGCGGCGGCTTCCCCCGCTATATGGCCTCCCCGGACATCAACACCGAGGACTTCATGGCGGCCGTGGACTTTCTGTCCCTGCACGAGCGCGTCGATCCCGCGCGCATCGGCATCATCGGCATCTGCGGCTGGGGCGGCATGGCGCTGAACACCGCCGCGCTGGATACGCGCATCAAGGCCACCGTGGCCTCCACGATGTACGACATGACCCGCGTCAGCGCCAAGGGCTACTTCGATTCCGAGGACAGCGAGGAAGCGCGTTACGCCAAGAAGGCGGCCATGTGCGCCCAGCGCCTGGAGGATCTGAAGGCCGGCGAATACAAGCTCGGCGGCGGTGTGGTCGATCCCCTGCCGGAGGACGCGCCCTTCTTCGTCAAGGACTACTACGACTACTACAAAACGCCGCGCGGCTACCATCCCCGCTCCCTCAACTCCAACGGCGGCTGGAACGTGACCGGCTGCGAGAGCTTCATGAATCAGCCCATCCTGCGCTATTCCAATGAGATCCGCAGCGCGGTGCTTGTCATGCACGGCGACGCCGCCCACTCCTGCTACTTCGGCCGCGACGCCTATGCCGACATGGTGAAGGACAGCAAATACGCCGACAACAAGGAGCTGCTGCTCATCCCCGGCGCTGTTCATACCGATCTTTACGACGGCGGCGGCAAAAATGCCATTCCCTTCGACAAGCTGGAGAGCTTCTTCACGGAGTATCTGAAATAAAAGGAGAACAGACATGAGCAAAAAGGTTTTGATCGTTTCCGCCAGTCCGCGCAAAAACAGCAATTCCGAGGCGCTGGCGCTCGCCTTTGCCGAGGGTGCGAAGGCCGCGGGCCACGAGGTGGATTTCGTTTCCCTGCGGGGAAAGACCGTGAACTTCTGCCGCGGCTGCTTCGTCTGCCAGGAGAAGCAGCGCTGTGTGATCCGCGACGATGCGGACGAGATCTGCCAGAAGGCGCTGACGGCCGACGTGCTGGTTTTTGCCACGCCCATCTATTACTACGAAATGTCCGGCCAGCTCAAGACCCTGCTGGATCGGCTCAACCCGCTCTTCCCCAGCGACTATGCCTTCACCGACGTGTATCTGCTGACTGCCGCGGCGGAGGACGAGGACTACGTCCCGCAGCGCGCCGTCAGCGGCGTGGAGGGCTGGATCGAGTGCTTCGGGCGCGCGAGACTGGCCGGAACGGTGTTCCTGGGCGGCGTGACGGAGGCCGGAGAGGGCAGCCGTCACCCGGAGAAGCTGCAGGCCGCCTATGCGCTCGGCCAGAACCTGGCATGAGCAGCAGAGCCGCCCGTTTCCTGGCAGGGATCTGCCTTGCCCTGATGCTGAGCGCCTGCGGGGCCGAAGCGCCGCAGGAAACGCCCGCCGCCGAAAGCGCGATACCCATGCCGACCGATGCGGCGGAAACGCCGACGCCCGCGCCGACCGATACGCCGGAAACGCCGGTGCCAACGCCTACCGAGACTGAAGAATTGCCTGAGGAGGAAGAAAACGCCATGCTTTCGATGATGATCGGAGAGACCCCGGTCGCCGTGGACTGGGAAGACAATGAATCCGTAGACGCGCTCCGGGAGCTGTGCCGGGCCGAGCCGCTGCAGATCTCGCTGTCGATGTACGGCGGCTTTGAGCAGGTCGGACCGATCGGGACAAGCCTGCCGCGCAGCGACGAGCAGACGACGACCGCCGCCGGGGATATCGTCCTCTACGCGGGCAATCAGATCGTGGTGTTTTACGGCTCCAATGCCTGGGCCTATACGCGCCTCGGACACATCACTGATCAGAGCGCAGCGGACATGGAGGCGCTTTTGGGGCACGGCGACGTGACCCTTAGCCTCCGGCTGGAGGCGGAAGGATGAATATTCTTGTGCTCAACGGCAGTCCCCGTCCGCAGGGCGAGACGGCGAACATGGTCTCCGCTTTCAAGAATGCGGCCGAAAAAGCCGGGCACGAAGTACGCGTGATCGAGGTCTGCCGCCTGAACATCCGCGGCTGTCTCGCCTGTGAATACTGCCACGGGAAAGGACGCGGCGTCTGCGCCCAGAAGGACGACATGCGGCAGATCTACGATGCGCTGCCGGAGACGGACATGCTTGTCCTGGCCTCGCCGATCTATTACCACAACATCAGCGGTCAGCTCAAATGCGTGATCGACCGCTTCTACGCGGCGCTCTATCCCAGCGCGCCGGCGCGGCTGAAAAAGGTCGCCATGTTCCTCGCCTCCGGCGACCCGGAGATGGATACGGGCGCCCGCTTCTCGTATGAGGGCGACTTCCTCGGGTACCTGGGCTTGGAGGACATGGGGCTCTTCACCAATCACGACGCGCAGGTGCTGCAGCGGATCTCCGCCATGGCGGCCGCCCTCTGAAAGGACGCTCCCGCCTTGACAATCCTTCCTGAATCTGTTAGGATACATGGGCCTCGGAGGGCATATCATTCGTGAGAAATGAGAAGCCGGATAAGAGAGCGGGCTGAAACGCCTGCTTCCTTATCCGGCTTTTTTGGAGGAACCATGGAACAAGTCAAAGATTTCACCAAAGGGCCGATCCTGGGTCCGCTGCTGGCCTTTTCCATGCCGATTTTGCTGGCGCTGTTTCTGCAGGCGCTCTACGGTGCGGTGGATCTGCTGGTGGTGGGCAAGTACGCGCTGGCGCAGGACGTGTCCGGCGTGGCGGTCGGCTCGCAGATCATGCAGACGGTCACCGGCCTTGTCAGCTCCTTCGCCATGGGAACGACGGTCCTGCTCGGCCAGAAGATCGGCGCGGGCCACCGTGAGGAGGGCGGCCGGATCATCGGCGCCAGCATCGCGCTCTTTTTCCTGGTGGGCGCGGCGCTGACGGCGCTGCTCCCGCTGCTGTCGCCGGCGCTGGCCGCGGCCATGAACGCGCCGGAAGAAGCCTTCGCCGAGACGCGGCAGTATATCGCGATCTGCGGCCTCGGTTCGGTGATGATCGTGGCCTACAACGTGCTGGGCAGCATCCTGCGCGGTCTGGGCGATTCCCGCACGCCGCTGATGACCGTCGTCATTGCCAGCGCCTGCAATATCGCGGGCGACCTGCTGCTGGTGGCCGGGCTGCACATGGGCGCCGCCGGCGCCGCCATCGCCACCGTCAGCTCCCAGACGATCAGCGTGCTGATCTCCCTGCTGGTCCTGCGCCGCCGGACGCTCCCCTTCTCCTTTACGCGGCAGGATATCCGCCTGGAAGCATCCATTTTGCGCAACATCGTCCGTTTCGGCACGCCGATCGCCCTGCAGGATCTGCTGGTGGGCCTGTCCTTCCTCGTGATCCTTGCCATCGTCAACTCTCTGGGGCTCATTGCCTCGGCGGGCGTGGGCGTAGCGGAGAAGGTCTGCGCCTTCATCATGCTGATCCCCATCGCCTTCATGCAGGCCATGAGCGCCTATGTGGCGCAGAATCACGGCGCGGGGGAAAACGCGCGGGCCGAGCGCGGCCTGCGGATCGCCGTGCTGGTGTCCACGGCCTTCGGCGCGGTAATGTTCTGGGCGGCCTTTTTCCACGGCGACCTGCTCTGCGGCATTTTCGCGCGCGACCGTGAGGTGATCGCGGCGGGCGCCGACTATCTGCGGGCCTACGGCATCGACTGCCTGCTGACCTGTTTCCTGTTCTGCTTCATCGGCTTTTTCAACGGCCTGGGCGAGACGGGCTTTGTCATGGTGCAGGGCGTCGCCTCCGCGTTTCTGATCCGCATCCCCGTAGCCTGGTGGATGTGCCGGACCACCGGACGGCTGTTTTACATCGGTCTGGGCATCCCCTGCGCCACGCTGGCGGAGATCGCCGCCTGCTTCGTTTTCTACGCGCACATCCGCCGAAAGGAGAAGCTGATCGCTCATGTTAAGCAAGACCTTTGAACTCGACGGGCGCCTGGTGCGCCTGTACGCCGACGAGGCGCCGCAGATCCTCTTTCTGCAGCCGGTGGACGCGCACGACGCGCAGCTGCTCGACCGGCAGTATGACGCCATGCGATGCTGCGCGCTGCCCTTTGCGCTGGCGGCCTTCGAGGTGAAGGACTGGAACCGGGAGCTGAGTCCCTGGGAAGCGCCGCCGGTCTTCGGCAAAGTCCCCTTCGGCGGCGGCGCGGCGGAAACGCTCGCCTTCCTCACCGGCCGGCTGCTGCCGGAACTGCGGTCGCTGCTACCGGGGAACGGTATCGCGCTGTGCATCGGCGGCTATTCGCTGGCCGGGCTCTTCGCCCTCTGGGCGGCCACGAAGACTGAGCTTTTTTCCGGCGCGGCGGCGGCTTCGCCCTCGGTCTGGTTTCCCGGCTGGCTCGACTATGTGACGGAGCATCCCATCCATGCCGGAACCGTCTATCTCAGCCTCGGTGACCGGGAAGATCGGGCAAAGAACCCGGTCATGGCCCGGGTCGCCGACTGTATCCGCGCGCAATACGCGCTGCTGCAGGCCGATCACCGCGTCACGCTGGAATGGAATCCCGGCAAGCACTTTCAGGACTCCGAGCTGCGCACCGCCAGAGCCTTCTGCTGGGTCGCCGCCCAGCTGCAGTGACCGGCCGATCCCGCAGCCGATACAAGCTCTTTCGCCATCGCGGCGAAAGAGCTTTCTTTATTGCCTGCGCAGGTCGATTATGCTATAATCGGTTTATCAATCTGCACTGCCGGAAGGCGCTTTGGGGGAATCGCACGATGAGCTACCGGGTGATCGATAAAAACAGCTATTACCGCAAGGGCGTGTTCCGCCACTTTACGGAAGACTGCAAATGCTCGACCTCCATGACGGCGCGCATCGACGTCACGGATCTTGTCGCCTTTTCCAAACAAACGAACACGAAATTCTATCTCAATTTCCTGTACATCCTCTCCAAAGTTCTCAACTCCCGGGAGGACTACCGGATGGGCTGGCTCTGGCAGACGGAGGAGCTGATCTGCTACGATGTGATCCATCCCACGCAGTATGTCTTCCACGAGGATACGGAGACCTGCACGCCCGTCTATACGGAATACTGCGAGGATTATGAGGCTTTTTACGCCCGCGCGCTGGAGGATCTGGAGCGGGCCAAGCAGACGCGGGACTACGGCCTGGACATGGCCTCTCACCCGAACTGGTTCGACGCCTCCTGCATCCCCTGGCTGTCCTACGATTCGCTGCACGTCGAGCTGCCGGACGGCTATCTGTACTTCATGCCGATCGTCAACTGGGGCCGCTACCGCGAAGAAAACGGCCGGCTCCTGATGCCGGTCAGCGTCCGGCTGAACCACGCGATCGCCGACGGGTATCTGGTGGCGAAGGTGTTTCTCCTGCTGCAGCAGGAGATCGCGCGTTTTGTGAAACGATAAAACTGCCTGAAAAAGAAACAGAAAAGGAGAAGTAAACATGGCTTACAAAGTCCTGCTGCTCAACGGCAGCCCGCACGCGAAGGGCTGCACCGCGCGTGCATTGGAGGAAATGATCCGCACGCTGAACGAGGAAGGGATCGAGACGACGCTGCTGCAGATCGGAAATTCCGACGTGCGCGGCTGCATCTCCTGCGGTTTTTGTCATAAAAACGGGCGCTGCGTCTTTGACGACAAGGTCAACGAGGCGGCCCGGCTCCTGGAGGAGGCGGACGGCCTCGTCATCGGCAGCCCCGTCTATTACGGCTCGCCCAACGGCACAGCCCTGGCCTTCATGGACCGTCTGTTTTACAGCGCCCCGTTTTCCATGCACATGAAAGTCGGCGCCGCCGTCGTCAGCTGCCGCCGCGGCGGGAACACGGCCTCCTTCGACGCGCTCAACAAGTATTTCACCATCTCCGGCATGCCCGTGGCCTCCAGCAGCTACTGGAACCAGGTGCACGGCTTTTTGGCCGAGGACGTGGAAAAGGATCTGGAAGGTCTGCAGACCATGCGCAATCTCGCCCGCAACATGGCCTTCCTGATCAAGGCGATCGCCGCCGCGAAGGACGCACAGGGCCTGCCCGCCCAGGAGCACGACTGCTTCACCAGCTTCCCCGACGGCAAGTGAGGCCTGTCCGGGCTCTTGAATTTCCCAGGATCTTATAGTAAAATTTGATTATTCACCGAATGATTGAGAAGCGAGGATTCTGCCGTGAAACATCCGAAGAACAGCGCTCTTGTCTCCGTGATCAAGTTTATTCCGCTGATCGTTTTCGCCATCCTGGTCATTGCCTTCAAGCTTGACCTGCTGATCGCGGCGCCGATCGCCACCTTTACGGCCGTCGCCGTCTATATGATCCTCTACGGCACGAACTTCGAGCACGCCTTCGAGCATGGCGTCGCCGCGACGCGAAAGATCGTGCTGATCTTCTTCATCCTGATGTTCGCCTACGGCGTGGCCGAGTGCTTCATGGCCACCGGCGTCGGCGCCGCGGTGATCCTGATCGCCCTCAAGCTCGGCGTGACGGCCCGCACGGTCGCTCCGATCGCGATCCTCGTGACCTGCGTGCTGTCGATCGGCACCGGCTCGAGTTGGGGCACCTTCGCCGCCTGCGCGCCGATCTTCCTGTGGCTCAACCACCTGGTCGGCGGCGACGCGATCCTGACGATCTGCGCCATCGCCGGCGGCTCCTGCTTTGGCGACAACATCGGCATGATCTCCGATGTGACCGTGCTCAGCTGCGGATTGCAGGAGGTCAAGATCATCGACCGCATCAAGCACCAGCTCGTCTGGTCGATCGGCTGCCTGGTGATCGCGCTGGTGATCTTCTTCCTGGCGGGCCAGCACCTGCCGAACGAGCAGGGCAACTTCCAGGAGGCCATCAACCAGATCCCGCCCGAGGCGATCACCGCGCTCGAGCAGGAGCGTGCCTCCGCCGTGGAGCTGCTGGAGCAGGTCAATCACGGCGTACCCTATTACATGGTCGTCCCGATGCTGGTCGTCATCGTGCTGAGCTTCTTCGGCCTGCACACGATGATCTGCCTCGGCGCGGGCATGGTCTCCTCCCTGATCCTCGGCCTTTTTGCCGGCACGATCACCCTGCACAAATGGCTGACCGTCCTGCTGCTGCCGAGCTTCCAGAGCGCCGGCGAGTCGGTCATCGTCATGATGATCTGGGTCGCGGCCTTCGGCGGCGTGATGAACGCGATGAACGCCTTCGACCCGCTCTCCCGCGGCGTCGTCCGCATGTCAAAAACGCCTCACGGGCTGCTGGGCTGGTGCGGCGTGATCTGCCTGGTCGGCAACGCCGCGCTTGCGGACGAGGCCGCGCAGGTGGCGACGATCAGCCCGATCGTCCGGGAGCTCGTGGAAAAGAACATTGAGACCGACAGCGAGGCCGACGCCTACAAGCTCCGCCTGCGGCTTGCGACCTTCACTTCCTCCATGGGCATTTACGGCTCGCAGCTGATCCCCTGGCACTGCTTCCCCGTGTTCTTTGCCACCGTGGTCAACGCGGTCTACCCGATGTTTGATTCGCCCATCACGCCCATGCAGATCATCAGCCGGAACTATCTCGGCTTCCTCTTTGTCGGCACGCTCCTGCTGCTGACCTTCACCGGCTGGGACCGCTTCGTCCCGGGCCTTGCGCTGCCGAAGAACATGCGCCTGAAAAAGAAAGCCGCCGAACCGGCTTCCGAAACCTGAACAAATACCATTAAACCGCCGCAGACCCGGTCTGCGGCGGTTTTTCTTGCATTCATTTCCCCATTAAAGTATAATAGTACTGTTTATTCGGGAAAAGGACGGTTGCTTCCATGGTTTTCAACAGCGCCTCATTTCTTTTCATGTTTCTCCCCGCCGCGCTGATCCTGTACCGGATCGTCCCGGGCCGGGAGGCTAAAAATATCCTGCTGTGCCTGTTGAGTCTGCTGTTTTACGCCTTCGGCGGGCTGGCGCAGCTGCCGGTGCTGCTGGCGGCGGCGGTGTGGAGCTGGTGCTTCGGCCTGCTGCTGGTCCGTCCGGGCAAAGGGCACAGGCTCTGGCTCGCGCTGGGCGTCGCAGGCGATCTGGCGCTGCTGTGCGCCTTCAAATATCTCGCCTTTTTCCTGGACATCCTTCACCTGCCGGCGCTCTCCTCCGCGCTGCCGCTGCCGCTGGGCATCTCCTTTTTCACCTTCCACGCCATCTCCTACCTGGTCGACAGCTACCGCGACGCATCCCTCGCCGAAAAGCGCCCCGACCGGCTGCTGCTGTATCTCGCCTTCTTCCCCCGGCTGATCGCCGGGCCGATCGTCAAATGGAAGGACGGCTGCGATCAGCTGACGCAGCGACAGGAATCGCTGACCGACACGACGGCCGGCCTGCGCCGCTTCGTGCGCGGTCTGCTGAAAAAGCTGCTGCTCGCCGAGAGCGCTGCCGCCGTCGCCAACGCGGTCTACGCGCTGGAGCCCGGCGCCGTCGGTACGGGTCTCGCCTGGCTGGGCGGGCTGAGTTACTGCCTGCAAATCTATTACGACTTTTCCGGCTACAGCGACATGGCCATCGGCCTCGGTCTGCTCTTCGGCTTCCGCTTCCCGGAAAACTTTGACCATCCCTATGTGTCCGGCAGCGTCAGCGAATTCTGGCGGCGCTGGCACATCTCCCTCAACCGCTGGTTCGTCGATTACATGTACATCCCGCTCGGCGGCAGCCGCCGCGGCAAATGGCTCACGCTTCGAAACCGCCTCATCGTCTTTCTCGCCACCGGCATCTGGCACGGCGCCGGCTGGACCTTTATCCTCTGGGGCCTGTGGAACGGCCTGTTCGTGGTGCTGGAGGGGCTTTTCCCCGCTGTTTTCAAGGCCGAGGGCACGTCCCCCGTCCGGAAGATCCTGCTGCACGTCTACGCGCTGCTCATCTTCCTCACCGGCTTTATGATGTTCCGCGCGGGCTCCGTTTCGCAGGGCCTGCTGCTGATCGGGCAGCTGTTTCGCTTCACCGCCGCGCCAGTGGCAGGGCTTGCCTCCGTCATGACGCTGCTCACGCCCGCCCGCTGCTTCTTCCTGCTGCTGGGCGTCCTCTTTGCCATGCCCGTCGCTCCCCGGCTTCGCCGGGCGGCCGCTGCGCGCCTGGGCGAAGATTCCCCGGCACTGGAGGGCCTCGCCGACGCCCTCGCGCTGCTCGGCCTTGTCGTCTGCGTGTTGGCGATGGCCGGCGGGGCCTATTCGCCCTTCATCTACCAGCAGTTTTAAGGCGGTGAAGATATGAAAAAAACACTTTCCCTCCTCTTTGCCGCGCTCTTCCTTGCGCTGTGCCTGATCCCTTCGCTGGGGCTGCTGATCACGGGTGGCTCGGGCGCGGCGGCCAACCAGGTGCTCGCGCCGAAGCCCGTGCTGCTCAAAAGCTACGGCAAGATCAATACCGCCTGGCTCGAAGATCTCTCCCGCTATGTCAACGACCGCTTTTCCCTGCGGCAGGAGGCCGTCACGCTCTGGGCGCGCTTGAATGCGGGGCTTCTTCACTCCTCCGTGACTGATCAGGTGATCCTCGGGCGCTTCGACCTCCTCTATTACGCGCCGACGGTCCCCGATTACACCCGCTCCAACCCGATGAGCGAGCGCGAGCTCTGGTGTGCCGCACGCAGGCTGTGGCTGCTGCAGGAATACGCCGAGGCGCAGGGCGGACAATTTCTCTTTACGGTCGCGCCGAACAAAAACCAGCTTTACCCGGAAGGCATGCCCACGCTGGCGGTCGCGGACGGCCCGACGAACACCGAAGCCCTGTACCGGAAGCTGGACGAGATGGGTATTGCCCATCTTGACCTGCACGCGATCTTTCGCGCCGCCGATCCGGAGCGTCTCTATTTCAACACCGACAGCCATTGGACCTCGCGCGGCGCGGCGCTCGCCGCCGACGCGATCCTGCACGCCCTCGGGCGCGAGAGCGCATATTTCAGCGGGCCCTTTACCTCCGGCACGCATAAGGGCGACCTCTATGAAATGCTCTATCCCACCGGCACGGAGACGGAGCCCGATCCGGTCTATGCGCCCGGCTTTGGCTTCGAGACCAGCAGCACAAACCCGGACAGCATCAGCATCAGCACGAAGTCTGCCGCGGGCGAGGGCACGCTGCTGATGTACCGCGACTCCTTTGGCCGCTCCCTTTATCCCTATCTGGCCGAGGCCTACGGCGAGGCCTTCTTCTCCCGGAAAAACGACTATGACCCGAGCGCCCTCCAGCCGGGCGGCGCGCTGGTGATCGAGCTGGTCGAGCGAAACCTCCGCTATCTGCTCGACTACACGCCGACGATGCCCGCGCCCAGGCGGGACGCAGCGCTTGCCCAGGACGCGCAGCCGCAGGACGGACAGATGCATTTTGTTCTTGCCAAAGGCGGCCCGGAGGGGTATACTGTTCTGCACGGAGATCTTGGCGGTTATGCGCCGGACAAGGATTCTCCGATCTATCTTGACACCGTGCTGGGTCTTTATGAGGCGCTGCCCGGGGCGGAGGGCTTCTCCCTCTGTCTGCCGGAGGATGCGGCTGCGGGGCCGGTCCGGGTGCTTTTCCGTCACGACGGCGCGCTGCTGTCCCTGGCGGGCAGTCCGGAAGCCTGAGGGATCGCGGCATACAGGAGGTTATATTGTCATGAAAAAAGTATCTGCCCTGCTTTTGATCCTTGCGATGCTGCTGTCGCTGGCCGCCTGCGGCTCGAACGCTGCGAACAGCGTGGATGAAGATGCGCCCGTTCTCACGGCCGAGCTGCCCGGCGCTTCGCAGAAAGCGCCGGCTGCGGAGCCCACGGAGGCGCCTCAGGCGACCGCCGCTCCCGCGAAGGAGGAAAAGTCCGAAAAAGACGAGACCATTGAGCGCGTACTGAAAATGAAGGGCCAGCCCGTGGCTGATCTGATCGAGCTGCTGGGCGAGCCGCTCAGCCGCGAGTACTCCTCCAGCTGCCTGATCGACGGCGGCCAGGACGGTCAGCTGATCTACGATGGCTTCATCGTCTACACGCTCGTGCAGAAGGACGGCACCGAAACCATCTACGACTGCGAATAAACAAAACCGCAAAAAGCCTTCGGATCCATGGATCCGAAGGCTTTTTTGTTTGGTATCCGCTGCTTTTACAGGTTATAGTACTTCTCGAACTCCGCCGGATGCGGGATCTGGGACAGTTCGAGGCACTCGGCGCGTTTGCGCTTGAGGAAGCTGCGCAGCAGCTCCTCGGGGAAGACGCCGCCGGCGGTGAGGTAATCGTGATCCTGCTCCAGCGCGTCCAGCGCCTGCTCCAGGGAGGTGGGCAGCTGGTGCAGCTTGGCCTTTTCCTCTGCGGACAGCTCGAAGAGGTTCATATCGTAGGGGCCCCAGCCGTTTTCATGCGGGTCGATCTGATTCTTGATGCCGTCGATGCCGGCCATCAGGATGGCGGCGTAGCAGAAGTAGGGGTTGCAGGTGGCGTCGGGATTGCGCAGCTCGAAGCGGCGCATCTTCGGGCTCTTGGCATAGGCCGGGATGCGGATGACGGCGCTGCGGTTGGAAGTGGCGTAGCCGACGGTCACGGGCGCCTCGAAGCCGGGCACCAGGCGCTTGAAGGAGTTGGTGGAGGGATTGGTGAGCGCGCAGAGGGAGGAGATGTGCTTGAGGAGGCCGCCCATGAACCAGTGGGCTTCCTTGCTCAGGTGGGAATAGCCGTTGTCGTCGGAAAAGACCGGCTCGCCGTCCTTCAAAAGTAGCATATGCACGTGCATGCCGCTGCCCGCCTCGCCGTAAACCGGCTTCGGCATCAGCGTGGCGCTCAGGCCGTATTTGCGGGCCACGTTGTGGATGATGTATTTGATGTTCATGGTGCCGTCGGCCATTTTGGACATCTGGCCCAGCAGCGGCTCGATCTCGAACTGGCCGGCGCCGCCCACCTCGGGGTGGTGGTACTTGACGGGGACGCCCGCCTTCTCGATCTCCATGCACATCTCGCTGCGGCATTCGTAGGTGCGGTCGAGCGGCTTGGCCACATGATAGTGCTTCTGGAAGGGAACGACGCAGCCGGTCCCCTCGGAATCGCTGTTCCAGTGGGCCTGCTCGGCGTCGATCGTCACGCCGATGGCGTTGTGATCCACCTTCCAGCCGACCTCATTGAAGAGGTAGAACTCAAATTCGGGCAGGATCAGCATCGTATCGGCGATGCCGCTGTCCTTCAGATACTGCTCGGCAGCCTGGACGATGTTGCGGGGATACTGTTTGAGCGGCCGGTTCTGCGGATAGTCGATGATCATGGCGTTGCCGATCATGGACAGGGTCTTGATGCCGCAGAAAGGATCGATGCTCGCGGTATCCAGGTCGGGGATATAGACCATATCGCTCTTCTCCACCACGGCGTAACCGTAGTTGGAGGCGTCAAAGCCGATCCCGTTGACCATGGTATCCTCGTTAAAGTTCTTCGCGGGGATCGTCACGTGCCGGAACTGGCCGTCAATGTCGACGATTTTGAAGTCGACCATCTGAACGTCCTGCTCCTCGATCAGTTTCATGATGTCTTTCGCCGTTTTAGCCATAGTTCCCTCACTTCTCTGCGCGCAGCAGATATTTTCGTTCTTTGCGGGACTTCTCCCGTCCGGAGGTATTATATCAAGTCCGTTTCCTTTTGTATAGAGCAAAAAACGGGGAATCCGGCATTCGCGCAAAAAAACCTGCTTCCCGTTTGTCATCACGGGAAGCAGGTTTCAGGGGGGAGAGAATAATTGTGAGAGTGAGAAGTGTAAGAGAGGGTTTTGTTTGGGGTTTACATCTGATCAGTTAGTTATCTCTAACTGTCTGCAGTATAACAGATGCCATTTCTTTTGTCAAGACTTTTTTCATAATGATTATATGATGGCGAAAAGCTCAAAAGCTTTTCGCCGCGCCGATTTGCGGCGCAGCAAAACAGCATGGCTGTTTTGCCATATACTCATTGCAATGAGCATCGGGCGAATGATTCTTCAAAATCATTCGCTTCCAAACTTGTCGTTTGGCAGCGAAATCAATCGAATCCTCGATTGATTTCGCCTTCCGATGATCATTATAGTTTTTTACTGGGATTTTTCCCCTGCGCGGGCAACCTTCTTCCCGCTCTGATCGAATTAAGAAAGAAAAAGGCGCTTCGCTCTTGCGCAAAAGCGCGCTTTCTGTTATTCTTCATCTGTTACAGACGAAAAGGCAGGTAATCATAACAGATGAAACTGGTAAAGACCCTGATCATGATCCTATTGGTTTTCGCGCTCGGACTTGTGCTCTGGGTGCGTCTCGGCGCCGCGCCGAAACCCGCGGAGGCGGATCTGCGCCCCACGCAGTCTCCCGCCGCTTCGGCAGAAGCGACGGAGGCGCCCGGATCGGAGACGCCGACGGGGACGGAGCCTGCGGCGAGCGAAGCCCCGGTCGACATCGACGCCGAGCCGGAGTACTTCACCGTCTCCATGGTCGGCGACTGCACCCTCTCCGCCTCCCCGGACAAGCGGGACTGGGGCATCGGCTTCCAGCGCACTGTGGGCGACGATACCGACTATCCCTTTGCCAACACGGTGCAGTTTTTAAACGACGACTATCTGACGATCGCCAACCTGGAATGCTCCCTTTCGGACAAGAAATACAGCTCGATCGAGCAGTTTTCCTTCCTGGGCAAGGCGGACTACGCCAAGATCCTCAGCTCCGGCAGCGTGGAATTCGTCACGCTGGCCAATAACCACACCATGGACTTCGGCCAGGGCGCCTATAACGACACGACCGCCGCACTGGACGCCGTGGGCGTCAGCTACGCCGGGGAAAACGAGTGCTATCTCTATCAGAGCGAGGGCGGACTGAAGATCGGCCTGTTCTGCATGTATAACGGCCTGACCGGCAACGCCTTCTCGCTGCTGTCCGCCTCCGCGCAGGAAAAGCTCGTGGCCGAGAGCAAGGACTGGATCGACCGGGCCGTGCCGAAGCTGGAGGAGATGGGCGCGGAATACACCATCGCCTGCCTGCACATGGGCACCGAGGGCAACTATGAGACCACCGACGTGCAGGTCGAGCTCTGCCGCTATGCCATCGACGCGGGCTTCGGCAGTGTCTACTGCACCCACGCGCACCGCCTGCAGCCTGCCGAGCTCTACGGCGAGGGCATCATCTTCTACGGCCTCGGCAACTGGATCTTCGGCGGCCACACCAACCCCGGCAACGGCAAGGATCCCGCCTCCTACGACACCGGCATCGGCAAGATCACGCTCTGCCGCCGCGGAAGCAAGGTGACGCTGGACAGCTACAGCTTCATCCCCTGCTGCATCAGCAGCGCCCTGGATCCGGAAAACGGCGTGCCCGGCGTCAACTCCCAGAACAACTACCAGCCCACGCCCTATGTGGAGGGCGGCAAGGCCTGGCAGCGGGCCATGTCCATCATCAGCGGCACCTATGAGGGCGCCAACTATACCGTTGGCAACTACTGGGACATCCTCCGCGACATGGGCGGCTGAGTTTTCGTGATAAGAAAAAACGGTCAGGATCAAAGATCCTGACCGTTTTTCTTATGTGCAGTTTATTCCGCGGTCTCGGTCTCCTCACGCTCGGCCTTGGCCTCCGGCGCGTTCGCCTTGACGGATTCGATGCCGTTCATGCAGCTGTCCCAGGACTTATAGCCCTCGCTGACGCCGACGATCTGGCCGTTTTTGGCCTTCAGGCGGAAGCGGTACTCCCCGGCCTTGTCCAGATAGACCTCAAATTTGGGATGGGTCAGGACCTCGAAGTTCTCCTGCGTCTGGTCCTCGACCGGGCCGAGGCAGCTGCGCTTGACGCTGTCGATGCCCTTCAGGCAGGCGCCCTCGGTGGTATAGACCTCGCTGTCCAGGATGACCTGGCCGTTGGTGGCCTTGAGGACGAATTTCACGCCGGTCTTGACGGTTTTAGTAACAAATTTACCCATTTTATTGCCTCCTCATCGGATGATTTGCAAAAACAGCCCACAAAATGTGGGCTGTTTTGACTTAGGATTTATTTCTTGGCGAGGCCCTTCTGGCGGGCATACTCGGCAGCGCCCAGAGCGCCCATCAGCTGCGGGTCGGTCTTCAGGTTGATGACCTTCAGCTTCAGCACATGCTCGATCGCTTCCTTCAGGCCGTCGTTCTTCGCGCAGCCGCCCGTCAGCGTGATGCTGTCGGTCGCACCGGCCTTCTTCGCCATGACAAAGCAGCGCTTCGCTACCGCCATCTCGATGCCGGCAGCGATCTCGTCGGTCGCCTTGCCTTCGCCGACCAGCGTGATGACCTCGGACTCCGCAAACACCGTGCACTGCGCCGTGATGGGGATCACGTTCTTCGCCGTCAGAGAGAGCTTGGAGAATTCAGGCAGGCTCAGCTCAAAGCTGCGCGCCATCGCCTCGAAGAAGCGGCCCGTACCGGCAGCGCACTTGTCGTTCATCGCGAAGTTCTTCACCGTGCCGTCCGTGTCGATGCTGATGCCCTTCACGTCCTGGCCGCCGATGTCGATGATCGCCTTGACCGTCGGGTCGGTCACGTGCACGCCCATCGCGTGGCAGCTGATCTCCGAGATGTTCTCATCCGCAAAGGGGACCTTGTTGCGGCCGTAGCCCGTACCGATCAGGTACTCCAGCTCCTTGCTGCTCTTCAGACCCACCTTCGCCAGCACTTCGTTCATCGCCGCGATCGCGCTCTGCTCCGAATTGATCTTGCTCTTGATGGTCGTGTCGGCCACCATCTTGCCGGTCTCGTCCAGAATGACTGCCTTCGTGTAGGTGGAACCTACGTCGCATCCGCCAAAATACTTCATGTTTTCGATTGCCTCCAGTTAATGATCAATATTTATACTTGGGGAATTTGTCCAGGTCATAGGGCTCCTGCAGAACGTCCTTGCGCTCCATGTTGTCGTAGTGCTTCTTCAGGAAGGGCTCCACGACATTGAACATCAGCTTGCCGTCGAGGTCGAAGAAGAAGACGACGAACAGCGCGACATTGGCGATCAGGAAGATCTTCAGGATTTTAAAGAAGACCTTAGCCATACGGCACTTGCATTTTTTCATGTTGTTCCTCCTCATTACCAGGTCATGGAATCGTCGAAGTCAAGCAGCGACGGGTCGAGCGGTTCTTCGTGCATGACCGTGGTCATGTAGTCGTTGATCTGACGGCGGATCTCCGCGCGGGAAACGGTGCGGCTGTCAGGCAGCGCGTGCGGGATCCAGAAGGCCTTGACGTTTCTCTTGCGGAACTCGTCCTCGAACAGGCCGTGCACGCCCTGCATGCCCTTGCACTGCAGCTGGTCGTACATGGCGACCATGTCGCAGTTGAAGCGCTGCATGTAATCCCACAGCTCGAAGATGTGGTGCATGCCGCCGACGGCCATGCGGCGCATCGGAGCCCACATGTGGTAGGTGGCCATGTCTTCGAGCATGTTCTCGTAGCTGTCGGTGCGGATCTCCATATCGAACATCAGCGAGTCCATGTTGATGATGCAGTTGAGGCCCCAGCAGTTGTAGGCCCAGGTGCACCAGTTGGAGTAGTACAGCGGCGCGCAGGACCAGGCGATCACGCGGTGGCGCGTCTGCGGGAAGGGATTGATCTTCTTCTCGACGCACTTGTACATGATCTTTTTGACCTTTTCGCTGGCGTCCTCCCAGCAATCGGTCTGGATGCCGTACTGGGTGGAGTAGATGCGGAACAGAGCCTGGGCCACGCCGTTGATCGGGTAGAAATTCGTCTTGGCGGCGACTTCCCACTTCTCCCACTCGTCGCGCTGCAGCTTGTTCTGGCGCTCGAGGTACTTCTTCATGCTCTCCCAGTTGAAGGGCGTGCCGGTCTGCTCCTCGACGAACTTCCACATCTCCTCGATCTCGTTCATGCAGTGCTTCTTGACCAGGGGATCGTCAAACTGCATCGGGATGGGCAGCGCGAAGAGCGGCTTGTCGGCAAACCAGTCCTGCAGGGTGTGGGTGGAAACGGAGGCGTCGCAGGCCTCGTTGCAGGTGATGATGAACGGGGAGGAATCGGGCACGTCGTCCAGGACGAACAGGCCGGACTCGGCCTGGCACATCGGGCAGGGGTCGCCGGGCAGGCCGAGGGACTGCACCGCGTCGATGTAGTTGAGGACGGTGTGGGAGTTGACGTGGCAGGTGACGAAGTAGGGGATCATCTCCATCGACACGTACTGGTAGCCGGCGTCCTTCCAGGGATAGAACAGAGTGCCGCAGGTCGTCTCATTGGTGAAGATGGTGTGCTTGTAGGCGTCGTTTTCCTTGCCGCCGTGCAGACGGGTATCGGCGTTGAAGAAGGTGCAGATCTGGTGGATGGAGGCGGAGACCATTGCGCGGTAATGCCAGGCGGAGGCGTACAGCGCCTCGCCGCGCATGCCCTGCAGGCCGCGCTCGAACCAGTGGATGACGGGCAGATAGGTCTGGCCCATCCAGCGGTAGCGCCAGGTGCCCTTGAGGAAGTCGATGGGGTTGTTGGAGAACTTCAGGATATCGGTGACCATATGTAAATAGTTATAGCCCCAGATCATGTACATGTAGTACATCGTATCCTTGAAGCCGCGCCACTCACGGTGGGTAAGCAGGCCGGTCTTGTCCTCGTACAGCTCGCCCAGGCGGCGGCCGCCGGGCTCGGCGGTATGGGGCTTGCCGTACCAGAAGTCGTGCATGTTCTTCTTGAAGCCGTTGGCCTTCAGCTCGGCCACGGTCTTCTGGACGCCTTCCTTCTTCTCGGCGAGCTTTTTCTGGATCTTGGAAACGTCAAAACTAATCGCCATTTTACTTGCCCTCCTGAATGTGCTTGATTTCAACGCTTTCCACGAAGGCCTGGAAGCGGGTGCGCAGCTGGCCGGAGGCGGAGTTGATGTACTCCTTCTCGATGGAGCAGACAGGCAGGCCGTAGTCGCGCTTGAGGATGAAGGTGTCGATCACGCGCTCGTAGCTCCAGTACTCGCAGAACTTGTTGGAGGCGATGATGATGCCGTCGGCCTTGTATTCCTTCGCAAGGTCCGCCAGTCTCTTCTTGCGGGCGCGCATCTCGTCCTGCGGCATGAAGCGCGGGCAGTTGGAGGTCTTGAGGTAGTGCTCGGCGATGCAGCGCAGCGGGCTCTTGCCCTCCTGCAGCTCGATGGGAACACGGCTCTCGACGGCGCCGTAGCAGAAGCGGTCGCACACGACCAGCGCGCCGCAGCCCTCGATCAGCTTGGTGAAGTCGGGGTCGTCGTTCTCGGAGCCGGCCAGGACCACCTTGCAGCGGTAGTTCTTCTTCAGGTCGGGCTCGCGGGTCTTCATTTCCTCGGCGGTCTCGCGCAGGTACGGCAGGATCAGATACTTCGGGCAGGCCAGGCTCACCAGCTGGATCACATGGAACTCATAGCCGGTGATGGTGGGGTTATCCAGCTTGCGGTAGTCGCCGATCTCGTTGATAAGGCGGCAGACCTCGTTGTGGTCCTCAATGGCCTTGAGGAGCGTCTCGTCGGAGATGTCGATGCCGAAGTGCTCATGCAGCGGCTCGAGCACGTGGGCGCGCAGCTGGGTTTCGAAGTGCTGGTAGCTGTTTTCGGTGTTTTTGAAGGGGATGTCGGAGAATTCGCAGAAGAAGTCGTCGTTGTCGATGATGCGCATATCCTCGACGGAATCGAGGTGCTTCTGCTGCAGGTGCTCCTGGAAGCGGCAGGTGGCGGTGCAGGTCTCGGTGCCCATCTGCGCGTCAAGGAAGTTGTAGCCGCCTTCGAGCGCGCGCTCCATCAGGGAGCGGGCGTAGTGGCAGACACGGCCGGACAGATAGTAGGTCGCCAGGTCAGGAGAGGTGCAGCGCGGCGCTCTCAGTCTCACCGAGAAGCAGCCGGGCAGGTCGAGAAGCACTTCAGGCATGAAGTAGCAGGTATAGCCGATGGCGCGCTTGCCATCGGCCTTAGCCTGTTTGACCAGGTCGTTGTTCGCTTCCTGAAGCAGATTCTCAAAGTAGATCAGATGTTTGAGATCTTTCAACAGATAACCCCCTATAGTTAATTTTTTGACACGAAATCAAGCGGCACAGGCGTTTTTGTGCCAACTATACGAGCTATAGTATAACAAAACGCAGTTTTCTTGTCAATAAAACCGGGATGCTCCTGTCCTCCTTGGCTCACAAAAAATCGGCCGCAATTTTTGTTGAAAACAGAAAAAAAGAAGGTCGGTCAGACCTTCTTTTTCCTGCTGTCAGCATTTCATACCGAGCATGGCCCCGAGCAGCCTGACGAGCAGCCCGCCGAAGCCGATGCGCGGCACCGTCTCCGCCGCCGTGATCGGAAGCTCTGCGATCGTTTCCTCTCCCAGCGTCACGGTCAGCGTCCCCAGACGCTCCCCTTCCCGCAGCGGCGCCCCGGCCTGTTCCGGCAGCGCGATGCGATAGGCGGGCTCGGCGCCGCTTTTCGGCACCAGCGCAAAGCCCTCGCCCTCGACGCGAAGCGGCACGCTGTCCCGCTCCCCCATGTCCACCGGCAGCGCCGGCAGCTCCTCCGCCGGGCGCAGCGGGCAGAGCTGAAAGCCGGCAAAGGCGTAATTGAGGAGGGTCTTCGCGTCCTGGTTGCGCTTTTCGATGCTCTCGCAGCGCAGCACCACGGCGATGTACTCCACACCGTCGCGCTCCGCGCTGGCGGACAGGCAGTAGAGCGCGCTCGAGGTATAGCCGGTCTTCAGTCCCGTGCAGCCGGGGTACCAGTAGACGAGCTTGTTGGTGTTGTTGAGCTCGAAGGCGCCGCCCCGGATGCTGTCGAGCCAGATCGTCGTGAAGTCCTTGATCCCGGGGTGCTTCAGCAGCTCCCGGGACATGACGGCGATATCCCAGGCCGAGCTGTAGTGCTCCCCGTCGTCAAACAGTCCGCTGCAGCTGGTGAAATGGCTGTCCTCCAGCCCCAGCTCCTCCGCGCGGCGGTTCATGCGCTCGACGAAGACCTCCTCCGAGCCCGCCAGGTGCTCCGCCATGGCCACGGCGCAGTCGTTGGCCGAGACGACGGCGATGCACTTGAGCATCTCCCGCACCGTCATCTGCTCGCCTTCCTCCAGATACACACAGCTGCCGCCGAAGGAGGCCGCCCTGGCGCTGGCTGTGACCACGTCGTCGAGACTCAGCTTGCCGCTGTCGATGTCCTCCATGATCAGCAGCATCGTCATCACCTTGGTGACGCTGGCGGGAAACAGGCGCTCATGCGCGTTTTTCTCATACAGCACCGTCCCCGTCTCCTTCTCCATCAGCAGCGCCGACGGCGCGGAAACGCTCAGCGCGCTCTCCGTGCGCGACACCGTGGGGATGCGCTCCGTGGACAGCGCCCGTCCCGGCGCCAGGCTGACAAACAACAGTATCCATGCGATCCAGCGATTCATACTTGCCTCCCGATTCGTTCCTCAGTTTGCTACAGCCTATGCCCCGCGCCCGTCCCGCATGCAGAGGTTGACAGAATTATGTATATTTCGACAAATCAAAATGGATATCCGGGACCGCGCCCCGGATGAAAACCCCGGGTGATGCCGTTGGTTTTGAACATTTCCCACAGCTTTTTCCACATTGGAAAACTGCATAAGCCTTGCTTTTAGTTTACATAACAAATTATCGGAAAAAAGATTTACAAATTTCAAGTTGACGGGGCCGATGCGGGAATAGTAAAATAGCAAGAAGACAAAAGGAAAAGGAGGGCTGCGCTGTGAGACGCAGGTTCCAATGGGATAAAAAATATCTGTACTGGGGACTGACGGCCTTCTGCGTCATTGCCGCCTCGATCCTCTTCTTTCTGCTGCTCACCCGCCTGCCCGATATCAGCGGGGCGCTCAAGAAGCTGGCCTCCATCCTCAGCCCCTTCATCTGGGGTCTTGTGATCACCTATCTGCTGGCGCCGCTGATGCTGCGCATGGAAAAGCATCTTTTCCGTCCGCTGGGGAAAAAGCTCTTCAAAAAGTCGAAAACCGGCGGAGCCCGCTTTGCCCGCGGCATGAGCGTGTTTCTGTCGATCCTGCTGTTCCTGCTGATCCTGACCGCCCTGGTCTATATGATCCTGCCGCAGATCTATGAGAGCATCGTCACCATTGTCGACAACAGCAACACCTATATCGCCCAGCTTACCGAATGGGCGGAAGCCCGGCTGACCGACTTTCCGGAGCTGGAGGCCTATGTCACCAACCTCCTGGGCAACGCCAACCAGGACATCATGAACTGGCTGCAGACCAGCGTTCTGCCGAAGCTCGGCGGCTTCATCACCAGCGTGACGACCGGCGTTTACTATGTGCTGCTGGGCGTGTACAATCTGCTGATCGGCATCATCGTCTCGATCTACATTCTCGGCAATCTGGAAAAGGTCCGGGCCGGCGCCAAGCGGCTGCTTTACAGCCTGTTCAGTCTGAAAACCGCCGACCGCATCCGCAGCGCGCTGGACTTCACCAACCGCACCTTTATGGGCTTTATCTCCGGCAAGCTGCTGGACTCGGCCATCATCGGCCTGATCTGCTATGTGTTCTGCGCGGCCTTCCGCATGCCCTATACGCTGCTGGTCAGCATTCTGGTCGGCGTGACGAACATCATCCCCTTCTTCGGCCCTCTGATCGGCGCCGTGCCGAGCGCGCTGATCATCCTGCTGGTCAATCCCTTCAAGTGCCTGATTTTCATCATCTTCATCATCGTGCTGCAGCAGGTGGACGGCAACATCATCGGTCCCAAAATCCTCGGCAACACCACCGGCATCAACGGCTTCTGGGTCATGTTCTCGATCATCGTCGGTGCCGGGCTCTTCGGCTTCTGGGGCATGCTGCTGGGCGTGCCGGTGTTCGTGGTGATCTACACCTTCATCGACAAGCTCCTCAAGCAGCGCCTGGAGCGCGAGGATCTGCCTTCGGAGGTGGATCAATATAAGAGCATCGACCGCATCGACCCCGTGACGCACGAGGTCATCCGCAAGGAAGCGCCGGAGCCCGAGACCGCGGCCGAGACCGCGGAAACCTGACGCGGCGTCCTTTCTCAGGCCATTCGACCGATAAGCAAAAACGGCATGACTTTTCGTCATGCCGTTTTTTTTCGCCGCAAGATTAAGAACTTAAACCCTTCTTTCCCGCTTGAAATCCTCCCCCCCGGGCGGCTATAATGATCATCGGATGGCAAAATCAATCGATTATTCGATTGATTTTGCTGCCAAACGACAAGTTTGGCAGCAAATGATTCTATGAATCATTCGCCCGATGCTCATTGCAATGAGTATATGGCAAGGCAGCTACGCTGTCTTGCTGCGCCGCAAAGCGGCGCGGCGAAAAGCTTTTTGGCTTTTCGCCATCCTATAATCATTATAATCGGTCAGGCATCAAGAAATATGGAGGAAAAAGGAAACATGAAGAAGCTGTTTGCATGGATCGTTGTTCTGGCGCTCGCGTTCTCGCTGGCCGGCTGCGGCAGCGAACCCGCCGAAACCGCAGCGCCCGCCGCTGAGCCGCAGGTCACGGAGGAAGTTCTGCCCGCGGCGGACGACGGGCAGAACCCCGTCATGAACTTTGTCGGCGTCTACCACCTGGAGGACAGCGTAGAGGCGCTGGTCGAGGCCGAGGGAAAGGAAAACGCGAAGATCACCGTCACCGCGGCCTTCAGTCCCTGGTTCCAAACGCAGACGGTCATGAGCGGGCGCTTTGATCCCGATACGCTCACGATGACCTTTACCAACGCGGTGCTGACCGAGTACACCTATGCCAGCGACGGCAGCGTGGCCGACGAGAAGCCGAGCTACACAGACGGCGCCGGCAAAGCGGTCTTTGACCCGAAGGCCAATGCCCTGACCATCACGGAGGAATTCCCCTCCGGCGCCCTGGAAAACGTATACGCCTGGGGTCCCGCCTCTGACATGAAGACCGTCACTGACCCGAAGCATTATGCCTCCGTCACGGCCTTGGACAAGTTCCAGGTCGAAACGGTGGTCGGCTTCAATGTGCGGACCGATTATCTGAGTGAAAACTGGTACGCCCTGGCCGACATGATCCGCTACCCCATCACCATCAATGATACGGTACTGAATGACGCCGACGCCTTCCTCGGCTACATGGTCGACAAAACCCTCAGCGAGAGCGGCCGCGAGGCCATGCTGGAAGAGGATACCCTCGACATGACCGTCGACGGAGAGGAGATCTGCATGGGTGACGGCGCGATCCGGCTCAGCGATCCCAACAACAAGACGGACGGGGAGCCCAAGCTGGAGATCATCGCCATCGGCGGCATCGTCAGCAGAAGCTGAGGGCGCAGCTTCGCCCGATCATAAAAAAGGAAGAGGATCTGCAGAGACTGCAGATCCTCTTCCTTTTTTTCATATCGCGTTCACCGGTGGCTCAGGCGCGCATGCGCCTCGGTCAGGCCGCGGCAGAGCGCGTCGATATCGTCCTCGGTGCTCATCCGGCTCAGGCCGATGCGGATCGCGCCGTCGATGACCTCCGGGCGCAGTCCGATGGCCTCGAGCACATGGCTGCGCGCGCCCTTTTTGCAGGCGGAGCTGCGCGAGACGTAGACCTCCTGCGCCTCCAGCCAGTTGATCAGTACCTCGCTGCGCCAGCCGGGCAGGGAGAGGCTGAGGATATGCGGCGCACCGCCGCCGATCACGACGAGCTCCGGGATTTCCGGCCGCAGTTCCTCCACGGTGCGCTCGCGCAGCGCCGTCATCCGGGCAGTATTATCCCGAAAACCCGCCCGGGCGATCTCGCAGGCCGCGCCGAAGGCCGCGATCTGCGGCATGGCTTCCGTGCCGGCGCGGCGGCCGGCTTCCTGCGCGCCGCCGACGATCATCGGCTTTAACCGCAGGCCGCTGCGGATATACAGGCCGCCGATCCCCTTCGGCGCGTGGATCTTGTGGCCGCTGATGCTGATCAGATCCGCGCCGAGCGTTTTGGCGCTGAAGGGAACTTTCAGAAAGCCCTGCACCGCGTCCGTGTGCAACAGGGCCGGGCTTCCGGCCTGTTTCAGCAGGCGGGAAACGGCGGAAATATCGGTCACGGCGCCGGTTTCGTTGTTGACCAGCATCAAAGAAACGAGTATAGTATCCTCACGGAGCGCCTCCGCCACGGCGGAGGGATCGATCCCGCCGAGGCTGTTCGGTTTGAGCCGCGTGACCTCGAAGCCGCGCGCTTCGAGCTCGTCCAGGCTCTTGCGCACCGCGTCGTGCTCCACGGCGGAGCTGATGACGTGCCTGCCCTTGCGCTTCATCGCCTCCGCGCCGCCGAGGATGGCCCAGTTGTCGCTCTCGGAGCCGCAGGAAGTGAACACGAGCTCGCCGGGCGCACAGCCCAGCGCAGCGCAGACCTGCGCGCGGGCGCGGTCAAGCAGCTTCTTTGCCTCCCGGCCCTTGGCGTGGGTGGAGCTGGGGTTGCCGTAGCAGGCCGTCATGGCCTGCAGCGCCGCCTCCGCCGCCTCCGGGCAGACCGCCGTCGTGGCGGCGTTATCCAGATAGTGTTCCATAGAAAAGCCTCTTTGTCAGGAGTAATTCAATGATCTATATTATAGCGACTCTCGGCTGCAAGGTCAACCAGTATGAGACCCAGGCCATGGAGAGCATCCTCCTCAGCCACGGGCACCGGCCCGCCGCCGCGGGCGAGATCGCCGACGCGGTGATCGTCAACACCTGCGCCGTCACGGCCGAGAGCGGGCGCAAATCCCGCCAGGCGATCCGCCGCCTGCGCGACGAAAATCCCGGCGCGGTGCTCGCCGTGTGCGGCTGCTATGCGCAGCTCGAGCCGGACGAGGCCGAGGAGATCGGCGCAAGCGTCATCTTCGGCGCGGCCGACCGCGCCAAAACCGTGGAGGCTGTGGAAAAGGCCGTCGCCGATGGTGAGAAGACCCGGCACGTAGACCGCCCCTTCGAGCGCCGCGAGCTTGAAAAGCTGCCCGCCGGAGCCGTCAGCGGCCGGACGCGGGCCATGCTGAAGATCCAGGACGGCTGCGTCAACTTCTGCAGCTACTGCATCATCCCCTATACCCGCGGGCGGCTGCGGAGCCTGCCGATCGAGTCGGCCCGGGCCGAAACCGTGCGGCTGCGGGACGAGGGCTACCGGGAGCTGGTGCTGACCGGCATCGAGGTGGCCTCCTACGGCGTGGATCTGCCGGGCAGACCGGGTCTTGCGGACGTGATCGAGGCGGTCGCCGCGGTCTCGGGCGAGATGCGCCTGCGCCTCGGCTCGCTGGAGCCGACGGTCGTGACCGAGGACTTCTGCCGCCGCCTGGCGGCGACGGGCAAGGTATGCCGCCATTTTCACCTCTCGCTGCAGTCCGGCTGCGACCGCACGCTCAAGGCCATGAACCGCAAATATGACACCGCGTCCTTTTTCCGCGTGACGGAGCTGCTGCGGCAGTATTTCCCCGGCTGCGCGCTGACGGCGGACGTGATTGCTGGCTTTCCCGGCGAAACGGACGCCGACCAGGCCGAGACCCTGGCCTTCATCCGCCGCGTCGGCTTTGCGGACATCCACGTTTTCCCCTATTCCCGCCGCCCGGGCACGCCGGCCGACAGCATGCCGAACCAGTGCACCCGCGCACTCAAGGCCCAGCGCGCGCACGAGTTGCAGCAGGCGGTCGACGAGATGCGCGCGGCCTTCCTGGCGCAGAGCGTCGGCCAGACCCTGCCGGTGCTGTTTGAAACCGAGGAGAGCGGCCTCTGGCAGGGCCACAGCGACACCTATCTTCCGGTGAAGGCAGCCGGTACCGGGCTGCGCGGGCAGATCTGCCCGGTGCGCATCGAAGCCGTTGAGGGCGAAGCCCTGAGAGGTACGATCGTATGAACGAAGAAAAAGACATTTTCGACCGCATCATGAGCCGGAAGCTGTTCAAACCGCTCTGGCCCTTCTGGGAAAAGCACCGCGAAGTGCTGGTGTATCTCTTCATCGGCGGCATGACGACGCTCGTGTCCTGGGCGGCAAAGTTTCTCTGGAACTTTGCCTTCTACGCCGGGACGGCGTCTCCGACCGCTGTGCAGAACACGATTCTTTCCGTGGTGGAAAACGCGGCGGGCATCGCCTTCGCCTACCCCACCAACCGGATCTGGGTTTTCCGCAGCAAAAACCCGCACATCCTTTCTGAAGCCGCAAGCTTTGTCGGCTCCCGGCTCGTGACGATGCTGCTCGGCTGGCTGACAAACCTTCTGCTGGTGAACGTCCTCGGCGTGAGCGTGTATGTCTCTACCGTGATCGCGGCGATCCTGGTCATCGTCGGCAACTATATCATCAGCAAAATTTTCGTATTCCGCAGCAAGAAGGAGAATTGAGATGAAAAAGATCGGGCTTCTGGTCGCCGTAGAGATGGACGCGGTGCTCACCCGCTACGGCGCGCCGCAGGAAACGCAGCAGGTCGACGGCTTTGAGGTGCTGCGCTATGAAAACGAGAGCTACACGGTCTTCGCCGTGAACGCCGGGGCGGGCGAGATTGCCGCCGCGGCAGCCACGCAGCTGCTCATCAGCGTTTTTCACGTCGATCTGCTCGTCAATTTCGGCGTGGTGGGTGGCCTGACGGAGGACATGGCCATGGCGCGCACTGTCGTCGTCGAATCCGTCGTGCACTATGACTTTGACGTTTCCGACTGGATCGGCGTCGAGACCGGCCGCTACATGCAGTATCCCAGCCCCCATATCCCGACGACCCCGGAACTCGTGGAAAAGGCCTGCGCGATCGAGCCCTCGCTCCGGCGCGTGATCTGCGCCTCGGCCGACAAGTTCATCGGCACGGAGGAGAAAAAGCGGGCGCTGCACGAGCGCTGGCAGGCCGACATCTGCGAGATGGAGGCGGCCGGCATCGTCCTCACCTGCGCGCGGTGCGGCGTGCCCTGCCTGCTCATCAAGACCGTCTCCGACGCCATCAGCGGCGGCGCGGAGGATTTCAACCGCGAGCTGGACCGCTCGGCCGGCATCTGCCTTGCGATCGCCGACAAAATCATCCGGGAGCTGTAATACCATGAACACGGAAAAACTCTACGATCAGGACAGTCTGCTCTTCTCCTTCCGCGCGCGCGTCATCGCCTGCGAGGAGCGGAAAGGCGGCTTTTCGCTGGCGCTTGACCGCACGGCCTTTTTCCCCGAGGGCGGCGGCCAATTGGCCGACACCGGGCGCATCGGAGAGGCCGTCGTCAGCGACGTGCACGAGCGCGAGGGTCGCATCTGGCACTATGCCGACCGCCCCATCGAGCCGGGGACGGAGGTCCTCTGCGAGATTGACGCCGAGCAGCGCCTGCGCCGCATGCAGAACCACTCCGGCGAGCACATCCTCTCCGGCATCACCCACCGTCTCACGGGCTATGACAACGTGGGCTTCCACATGGGCGCCGACTGCATGACCATCGACTTCAGCGGCGAGCTGAGCGAAGATCAGCTCCAGCAGATCGAGACGCTCGCCAACGAGGCCATCCGCGCCGATCTGCCGATCCGCACCTGGTATCCGGCGGCGGAGGAGCTCGCGGCGCTCGATTACCGCAGCAAGAAGGAGCTGACGGGCGCGGTGCGCCTGGTGGAGATCAAGGGCATCGACCTCTGCGCCTGCTGCGCGCCGCACATGAAAAGCACCGGCGCCGTCGGCACGGTGAAGATCCTCTCGGCCGAGCGGCACCGGGGCGGCATGCGCCTGACGGTGATCTGCGGGCTGGACGCGCTGGACGATTACCGCCGCCGCCTCGAGAGCGCGGGCGCGGTGTCGCGCCTGCTGAGCGTGCCGCGGGAAAAGATCGCCGCCGGGGTCGAGCGGATCCTCGGCGAGCAGGCGAAGCTCAAGGACCGCGCCGCCGCGCTGGAAAACGAGCTGGCGCGCCGCATGGCCGCGGAACTTCCTGAGACGGAGGGCAATCTCTGCGTCTTCGATTCCCTGCTCGGCGACGTCGCCCTGCGGGAGCTGGTCAACGCCCTCGCCGCCAAATGCGGCGGCTTTGCGGCCGCCTTCTCCGGCAGCGACGCGGAGGGCTGGCGCTATATCATCGGCAGCCGGCACGTCGATTTACGGGCGAGAAGCCGTGAGATCAACGCCGCCATCCAGGGCCGCGGCGGCGGCAGCCCGGAGATGATCCAGGGCAGCTGCCGTGCCACGCAGGCGGAGATCACCGAAGCCTTGATGAAATAACGAAAAAGGACTGTGGAACATCCACAGTCCTTTTTTCAAAAAAACTAAACACTAAAAACTAAACACTGACCTCATCCGTGCGTTTCGTGCCAGCTGGCGTAATTGGCCTCGCCGTTGCCGCCCTCATAGCTGCCGTCGATCTTGCTCAGCGCGCGGTCATAGGCCTCCGTCCCCTCGAGATAGGGCGTCGGGCGGTAGTCGTTGTACATATAGCCCCAGTAGTCCTCCAGCACCGGGCGGCTGGAAACGCAGCAGGGAATGAGCCGGTAGCCGTCGTGCGTCACCGTACCGTCGACATCGCGCTTCATCGTCACTTCCACGATGGCCGTGTCCGGGTCACTGGGCTCGGTGTGGCCGCCGAAGCAGAAGTTGCCCATGCTGTAGAGGATCAGGCCGCCGTTATACTCCTCCACCGGCTGCAGGCAGTGCGGATGCGAGCCGTAGATCATGTCCGCGCCCGCGTCGATGCAGGCGTGGGCGATGTCGACGGCGGACTGCTCCGGCCGGACGTGCAGCTCGATGCCCCAGTGAAAGGCGCAGATGATATAGTCGGCGCCGTCGTTTTTCAGCTGTTCGATCGCGGCCAGGGCCTTGTCGAGATCCGGGCGGAAATCACCGTAGGCGTCGCTGAAGAAGCAGTAGATGCCGAGCCGCAGGCCGTGCGGCGTGGTGACGATCTGCGCCTCGTCGTTCTTGCCGAAGGGGATGTGATAGGCCTCCAGGGTCTCCCAGGTGTCCTGCTTGCCGGCCTCGAAGAAGTCGTTCGTGTGGTTGTTGGCCGTGGTCACGAAGTCCACGCCGCCCTCGAGCAGGATGTTCGCATATTCCGTCGGCGCGCGGAAGGCAAAGGTCCTTTCCGAATACAGGTTCCGGTCGGAGAAGCTGCATTCGAGATTGCCGATCGTATACTCGTCATCCGCAAAGAAATGCGCGACATTTGCGAAGGGATAGGAGTAATCCCCGTCCATCCGCTTGGCAAAGTCCGTCGAGTACTGGTGATTCGTCAGCGTCAGGTCGCCGATATAGTGGATGGTGAAATATTCCGGCTGAGGCTCGGGCGTGGGCTCCGGGGTCGGTTCCGGCGTGGGCTCGGGCGTGGGCTCCGGGGTAGCCTCCGGCTCTGCCGCCAGGGTTTTCTCCGGCATACTCTGCGCCGGTATGGCTGTTTCTGTCGGAAGATAGGAAGCTGCGCGCTGGCTCATGATAAAGGCCGCCGCGGAAATCGCCGCCAGCAGGAGCAGAACACACAGCAGAATCGAAATGGTTTTTTTCATCGTTTTCCCTCATTTGAACTGTGCCTTTGCGATATTTATTTATTATATAAAAATTTTCTCCGCAAAGCAAGAGGAAAAGCCCGTGATCTTCGGACAGCATCCGAGGAAAATTTCCTCTTGGAAAACTCATGCAAACGCGGTATAATGTTTTTTGGAAATTCATGAACTCAAGATATAGATAGAGAGGAGCAATCATATGAACAGCGAATGGCTTCCCTATATCCCCTCGGACGACATCTATCTGTTCAACACCGGCCACGCGACCAAGGCCTGGCTCAGCTTCGGCTGCCGCTATATCCCGGAGCTGCAGCTGCACCGCTTCCTGGTCTGGGCGCCCAACGCCCGCAGCGTAACCGTGGTCGGCGACTTCAACGACTGGCACTGGGACGACACGCCCATGGAGCGCGTGCCGGGCGGATGCTGGGTCGCCTTTGTGCCCGGCGTGTGGCACGGCGCGCACTACAAGATCTGCGTGGAGGGCTGCGACGGCCGCCGCATCCTCAAATCCGATCCCTTTGCCGCCTTCAGCCAGCACAGCAGCGAGACGGCCTCCATCGTCTTTGACCACAGCGAATTCACCTGGGCTGACGGCGAGTATATGGCCCGCCGCGCCAAGCGGGACTTCATGACCGCTCCGATGAGCATCTATGAGGTGCACATCGGCTCCTGGCGCGCGCTGCCCGGCTTCCGCCCGGTCTACCGCGAGATCGCCGATGAGCTGGCGGACTACTGCAAAGACATGGGCTATACGCACGTGGAGCTGCTGCCGATCACCGAGTACCCCTACGACGGCTCCTGGGGCTACCAGGTGACGGGCTACTACGCGCCGACCTCGCGTTACGGCGACCCGGACGATTTCCGCTATCTGGTGGACAAGATGCACCAGAACGGCATCGGCCTCATCATGGACTGGGTCCCGGCGCACTTTCCCAAGGACGAGCACGGTCTGGCCCGCTTTGACGGCAGCCCGCAGTTCGAGTGCAAGGAGGAGCGCATGGCTAACCACCCCGAGTGGGGCACGCTGATCTTCGACTACGCCTCCGACCAGGTGCAGAGCTTCCTGGTCTCCTCGGCCTGCAAATTTTTCGAGGAGTACCACATCGACGGCATCCGCGTGGACGCGGTCAGCTCCATGCTCTACCTCAACTACGGCCGCCGCGACGGCGAATACACCCCCAACCGCGAGGGCGGCAACATCAACCTCGGCGCGGTGGATTTCCTGCGCAAGCTCAATCACACGGTACTGACCAACTATCCCGGCGCCATCACCATTGCCGAGGAATCTACGGCCTTCCCGCTCATCAGCGCCCCGCCCGAGGTCGGCGGCCTCGGCTTCAGCTTCAAGTGGGACATGGGCTTCATGCACGACACGCTCGACTACATGGCCCTTGACCCGCTCTACCGCCGCTACCATCACGACAAGCTGACCTTCTCGATGATGTACGCCTTTTCCGAGAACTACATCCTTGCCTATTCGCACGACGAGGTCGTGCACGGCAAGCGCTCGATGCTCGACAAGATGAGCGGCGACTATGACCGCAAGTTCGATTCCCTGCGCACGCTCTACGCCTTCCAGTACGCCCACCCGGGCAAGAAGCTGGGCTTCATGGGCGGGGAATTCGGCCAGTTCATCGAGTGGAACTGGCAGCAGCCGCTGGACTGGCTGCTGCTGGAATACCCCAAGCACGCGGCCATGCAGCGCTTTGTGCGCGAGCTCAACCACATCTACACCTCCACCCCGGCTCTGTATCAGATCGACCACAGCTGGGACGGCTTCCAGTGGCTGAACGTCAACGACCGCGACCGCAGCGCCGTCGCCTTCATGCGCATGGCGCCGCAGCAGAAGAGCTATCTGGTCTGCGCCTGCAACTTCACCCCCGTGCCGATCGAGGGCTTTGTCATCGGCCTGCCCGAGAAAGGCACGCTGACCGAGCTCATCAGCAGCAACGAAAACCGCTTCGGCGGCAACGGCGTCCACCGCAGCGAGCCGATCAAGGCCAGCAGCGAGCCCTTTGTCAACCTGCCCTGTTCGGCAGCCATTGACCTGCCGCCCATGTCGGCCGTCTATTACATCTTCAAGAAAAACCCCAAAGGGAGGAAAAGCAAATGAAAAAGGAATTCCGCGATATGCTGAAGGAGCGCGGGCGCAAGGAGATGCCGAAGGTGCTCCTCGCCGCCGCCGAGTGCATGCCTCTGTCCAAGACCGGGGGCCTGGCCGACGTGGTCGGCACACTGCCCAAGGCCTTCCGCGCGCTGGATATCGACGCGCGCGTCATCACCCCCTATCACCGCGTCATCAAGGATAAATACGCCGGGCAGACCGAGCATCTCTGCCATTTCTACAGCCAGCTTGGCTGGCGTCTGGCCTATGTCGGCGTCGAAAAGCTGGTCGTGGACGGCGTTGTCTTCTATCTGATCGACAACGAGCAGTATTTCGGCGACAGGATCTACCGCGGCGACAAGCCCGAGGGCGAGCAGTACGCCTTCTTCTGCCGCGCCGTGCTGGACGCGATCCCGGCGCTGGACTTTGCGCCCGAGATCGTGCACTGCAACGACTGGCACACCGCCATGCTCCCGATGCTGGCCCACACCCAGTACGTCGGCGGCATGCAGGAGCGGCTCAAGTACCTGCTGACCATCCACAACATCGCCTTCCAGGGCAAGTTCGGCTTCGACTATGTGGAAGACCTGCTGGGCGTGGACAGCCGCTACTACACGCCGGAGTTCATGGAGCTCAACGGCTGCGCCGACTTCCTCAAGGCCGGCTGCGTCTTTGCCGACCGCATCAACACCGTCAGCCCCAGCTATGCCGAGGAGATCAAGACCTCCTATTACGGTGAGGGCCTGGAGGGCATCCTCAACGCCCGCAGCGGCCAGCTGACCGGCATCATCAACGGCATCGACAAGGATCTCTTCGATCCCCACAAGGATCCGCTGATCCCCGCCCACTACAACCGCGGCCTCCTGCGCGGCAAGGCCAAGTGCAAGGCGGCGCTCCAGGAGCGCCTGGGCCTGCAGGTCCGGCCCGAGGTGCCCGTGTTCGCCATGGTCACCCGCATGACCGAGCAGAAGGGCTTTGACCTCGTCGCCGCCGTCATTGACGACATGATGACCTGGTCCGACATGCAGTTCGTGCTGCTCGGCAGCGGCGACAAGCGCTTCGAGGAATTCATGCGCAATGCCGAAAACCGCTGGAAGGGCAGGCTCTGCTCCTACATCGGCTACAACGAAGACCTGGCCCACCTGATCTACGCGGGCAGCGACTTCTATGTCATGCCCTCCCGTTTTGAGCCCTGCGGCCTGAGCCAGATGATCGCCATGCGCTACGGCAGCATCCCCATCGTGCGCGAGACCGGCGGCCTGCGCGACACCGTGCAGCCCTACAACCGCTTCACCGGCGAGGGCACCGGCTTCACCTTCTCCCGCTATGACGCCTACGATCTGAAGGAAACGATGTACCGCGCGCTGGAATGCTGGAGCAACGACGAGATCATGAACGGCCTCATCCAGCACGCCATGGCTGCCGATTTTGGCTTTGGTCTCTCCGCCGAGGAGTACGCCAGAACCTATCTTTGGATGCTGTGATCGGCGAAAAAGTGAAAACCGGATATTCCGTCCACAGCGGCTCTTCCCACGGAGGAGCCGCTGCGGGCGCTTCCAGCCGGGTTTGGTTCGGCGGCAGCTACGTCGAGCAGTGGTCGGAGGACTACCGGCTCCTCATCAGCTACCGCGGCCGTCAGCAGGTGGAGGCCGTCTTTGACGGCGAGTGCTGGCACCCCGCCGGCGGCGACGCCGACATGTGCGAGCGGCTGCTGTGCGCATCGCCGGAGGATTTCCTGCTGCGCTATTTCCAGGCGGCGGCCGAGGCCTGGTACGCCGCCCACAGCTGTCTGGACAGCGGCCTGCCGCTGTCGAGGCTTTACGAGCGCTTCCCCGCCGGCTGCAGCTGGCTGACCGCGGCGGAGCTGCTGCGCCTGCTGCTGGACGACTGCGGCATGCAGCTGGAGGAGGCGCTGCCGCTGGTGCTGCGCTGCTGCCCGGATTACACGCTCAGCGAAGCCGAGCACCGGCTGCTCCTGCCGCTGCAGCCCCGCAGCGCCCGGGTGGCGCTGCTGCTGCGCGACAACCCCGACGGCATCCCCGCCGCCGTGCACGACGCGCGGCAGGAGGATTTCCGCGCGCCCTTCGGCGCCGTCCGCTGCGGCGAAGAGCTCGCCCTGCGCTTCCGGGTGCTGAGCGGCCCGGTCGAATCCGCCGACCTGCTTGTCTGGGGCGATGAGCTGAGCATTGAGCTGCCGATGCGGCGCGAAGGCGCCTGGTTTACCTGCCGCTTCCCCGCCCCGGATGATCCCGCCGCGCTCTGGTATGCCTTCCGTCTGCAGACGGGCAGGGGCGAGCGCTGGCTCTGCCCCGGAGAGGGCGGCTATGCCGGCCAGCTGCGCGAGACGCAGGGCGAGGGCTTCCGCCTGACGCTGTTCCGGGCGGATTTCGACACGCCGGCCTGGTTTCGCCGCAGCATTATGTATCAGATCTTCCCCGACCGCTTTGCCTTCTCCGACGACGGCACCGCGCAGCGCGGCATCGACTATCACCGCGCCCTCGGCCAGACGCCGGAACTGCACCACAGCACCCGCGAGGCCGTGCGCTGGCAGCCGCGTCCCTTTGAACGGGACTACAGCCCGGATGATTTCTACGGCGGCACGCTCAAGGGCATCGAGCGCAAGCTCCCCTATCTCAGGGCCCTCGGCGTGAGCTGCCTGTACCTCAATCCCATCGTGGAGGCCCGCTCCAACCACCGCTACGACGCCTCCGACTATCACAAGGTCGATCCGATCCTCGGCACGAACGAGGATTTTGAGCATTTATGCCGCGCCGCGGAGGAATGCGGCATCCGCATCCTGCTCGACGGCGTGTTTTCCCACACCGGCGCCGACAGCGTCTATTTCAACCGCTATGGCAGCTATCCCGGCCGCGGCGCCTGCCAGGGCGAGGCCTCGCCCTATTACGACTGGTACGAATTCCGCCGCTTCCCCGACGATTACCGCTGCTGGTGGGGCTTCAAGGACCTGCCGGAGGTGGACGAGCGAAACCCCGCCTGGCAGGACTTCGTCGTCAGCGGCCGCAGCAGCGTGGTGCGTGAATGGCTGCGCCGCGGCGCCGCCGGCTGGCGGCTGGACGTGGCCGACGAGCTGCCGGACGAGGTGCTGGCGCTGATTCGCCGCGCCGCCAAGGAAGAGAAGCCGGACGCGCCGATCCTCGGCGAAGTCTGGGAGGACGCGGTGCTCAAGGAGAGCTACGGCTCCCGCCGCCGCTACGCGCTGGGCGAATCACTCGACAGCGTGATGAACTACCCCTTCCGCAGCGCGATGCTGGACTTTATCCACGGCCGCAGCGACGCCTATGGCCTGCGCGACTTTCTGACCGGGCAGCAGATGAACTATCCGAAGCCCCTCTACTATTCGCTGATGAACCTGCTGGGCTCGCACGACGTCGACCGCATCCGCACCGCGATGGCGGCACCGACCACACTGCGCGCGCTCAGCCGCGTCGAGCAGCTGAGCTACCCCTTCCGCGAGGAGGATCTGGCGCAGGCCGTCGAGCGCGAAAAGCTCTGCGCCGCGCTGCAGTTCGCCATCCCCGGCGTGCCCAGCGTCTATTACGGTGACGAGCAGGGCATGTGGGGCACTGGCGACCCCTTCAACCGCGCGCCCTTCCGTGAAGAAGACGAAGGTTTACATAATTATTACGTCTCCCTGGCGGCCCGGCGCAATGAAAATCCCTGCCTGCAGACCGGCGAGGCCGTTTTCGCCGCCTGCTCCGCCGAGGTGCTGACGGTTTTGCGTTATGTAAACCAAAATGAGGACGTATTCGGCGCTCCCGCCGCGAACGGCGCCTGGCTTTTGGTGCTGAACCGAAGCATGAGCGAGCAGCCCTGGCAGGCGGACGCCTCCGCCGCGGGCGGCACGCTGCTGCGCGGCCGCATCGGCCCCTGCCGCGCCGAATGGATCGAGGTCCGGATATAAACGAAAGGAAAAAACCGATGGACACCAGAGCTTTTGTTGATTTCAAGCGCCGCCTGACGGATAACTGCAGCCGCGTCATCGTCGGGAAGGACGAGGTGATCGAGCAGATCATCGTCTGCCTGATCGCCGGAGGCCATGTCCTGCTGGAGGACGTACCCGGCACCGGCAAGACCATGCTGCTGCGCGCCTTTGCCAAAAGCATCGGCAGCAGCTTCAAGCGGATCCAGTTCACCCCGGACCTGATGCCCTCCGACCTGACCGGCATCAACTTCTATAACCAGAAGGAAGGCGAATTCGTGTTCCGCCCGGGTCCGCTCTTCTCGAACCTCATCCTGGCCGATGAGCTCAACCGCGCCACGCCCCGCAGCCAGTCCGCGCTGCTGGAGGTCATGGAGGAAAAGCAGATCACCGTCGACGGCGTCAGCTATCGGCTGGAGGAGCCCTACATGGTCATGGCCACGCAGAACCCGCTGGAGTCCTACGGCACCTTCCCGCTGCCGGAGGCGCAGCTCGACCGCTTCTTCATGCGTCTGCGTCTGGGCTATATGAGCCGTGAGCAGGAGATCTCCGTGATGCGCCGCGCCGACAGCCGCGCGCTGGTGGAGGAGCTGCCGCAGGTGGTGACCGCGGAGGAACTGGCTGCGCTCCGCGAGGCCTATCCGCAGGTGCGCGTCAGCGACGACGTGGCGGGCTATATGATGGACATTGTCAGCCGTGCGCGTTTCAACGACATGCTGGTCAACGGCGTGTCGACCCGCGGCAGCCTTGCGCTCTACCGGGCCAGCCAGATCTGCGCCGCCCTCAGCGGCCGCGACTACGTGATCCCCGAGGACGTCAAGCGGGAGGCGCTGGCCGTGCTGCCACACCGCGTGTCGCTCGTCAACAACATCCACCTCGATAATCTGCGCTTCATCGAAAATCTGCTGGAGAAGGTCGAAGTACCGCTGGAGACCATATGACCGTTTTCGTTTTGATCTGCTCGGTGATCCTGCTGGCCATTCTGGAAGGCCTCAGCCGCCGGGACGATCTGCGGGAGCTGATCGCCGAGTTCCGCATCGACTCTGAGCTCACAGAGCCGGGCGAAGAGGTGACGCTGCGCTATACGGTGCAGAACAACAGCCGCTGGCCGGTGCTCTATGCCGCCCTGACGCTGCAGATCGAACCGGGGATCCGGGTCTGCGAGGATGAGGCCTGGCTGCAGCGGAACGCGCGCCGCGACCGCATGGGCACGCAGCTCCGCCGTCATTTTTTCCTGATGCCCCGGAAGAAAACCAGCGGCCGGCTGCGCGTCTGCTGCACGCGCAGGGGGCAGTACCGCATTGGGCGCTACTATCTGATGCGCGGCGATTTCATGGGCCTGGACCCCGTGCTCCGCAGCGACGATCTCGGGCTGCGCCTCATCTGCACGGCACGACGCTGCGAGATCCCGGCGCCGGAGACCCTGGGCGGCGTCATGGGCGAGGTGTCGGTCCGGCGCTTCATCCTGGACGACCCCTGCATGCTCCGGGGCTACCGGGAATACACCGGGCGCGAGCCGATGAAGCAGATCTCCTGGATGCAGACGGCCAAGACCGGGCAGCTGATGGTGCGGCAGAACGACTTTATCATCGACCGCAACGTCAGCATCCTGCTCAACATGGAAGCCGCGCCCGAGGCGGCGCTGGAACGCTGCCTGGAAATGCTGCGCAGCGTCTGCGAGGAGCTGGAGGCACAGCGCGTCCCCTACGCGCTGTTTACCAATGGCGACCTGTTCTCCGTGAACGAAGGGCTGGGCAGGAACCACGTCCTTTATATCCAGCGCCGGATCGGTCTGTCCCGGCTGATCTGCTATCTCAGCTTTTCCCGGCTGGTCGACCAGTATGTATACCGGCCGCGGGACAACAGCAGCTGCATCGTGATCACGCCCGGCCGCCTTGAAAACGTCCGGGCCGCGCTCCCGCGTCTGCAGCGCTGCACCGGGCGCGAGCCCCTGCTGTTATGCGGAGGGGAGGAAGAGCCATGAAACGCAGCGCCGCCTGGCGCCTCTGCTCGGATATCTGCTTTGCTTTCGCGATCCTGAGCCTCTTTCCCTCGCTCCTGCCGCTGCACGGGCCGATGGCGCTCTTCGCGGCGGCGAGCCTTCTCGTGTCGCTGGCCGCTGTATATACTCCCTGGGCGCCGCTGCGCCTGGTGCTTTCGCTGCTGCCGGGGCTTGCTTTCCTGCACGCAGAGCTCAGCTTTCCGCTCCTTTTTCTTGCGCCGGCCTGGCTGTATCTGATCCTGACGCTGACGGCCGGCCGCTTCAGCATCTGGCTGGAGGGCTATCGCCGCAGCTTCCGCTTCATGCTGTACGTCTGCCTTTTCGCGGTCGTCTCGAGCATCCTGCTCAACCTGATCAAGCCCGGCGTCCTGCTCATCCAGCCGAGTGTCTGCTACGCGGCGGCTTTTCTGTGCCTGGGCGTACTGGCGATGCGCCGGATGCAGATGAACGCGGAGATGAGCCTCGGCTGGAACCTGGTCAACGGCGTCACCGTGGTCGGCGTCCCGCTGCTCGCGGCCGGCGTTTCGCTGCTGCTCTGGCAGCTGCTGCTTTGGCTGAAGCCTCTCGGCCTGCGTCTGCTCCCCCAGATCCGGCGCTTCCTCGCCTGGCTCGTCAACACGGTCAACGCGCTCATACTCGGCGATACGGAAGTGCCCATACCCACGGAAACCCCGCAGCCGACGCTGACTCCGGCCGAGGAGGCGATCACGGAACCCGGCTGGGCGGAGCCCACGCCGAACATAGCCCTTGACTGGCAGCCCGATCCCGCTCTGTTCGAAAGGGCGCGCCGGATCGGCGTCTGGCTGCTGCTCATCCTGCTGCTGGTCGGCCTGCTGCTCCTCGTCCTGCTCCGCGTCCGCCGCAACCGCGCCAGACCGTCGGAGGAGGAATTCTCCTATGAGGAAACGGGGCCGGGCGAGATCGTCCGGAAGAAGAAAAAGGGCGGCCGGGCAGCCGCCCCCTCGAAAGCAGCACAGGTCCGGATCTGTTACCGGAAATACATGCTGCTGATGCGCCGCCGCGGCGTAGAGATCCGAAAGGCCAGCACCTCCCGGGAGATCCTGGACGAGACCGGGGAGCTGAGCACCCTGCCCGCCGCCGTGCGGCTGCGCGAGCTGTATCTGAAGGCGCGCTATGACGACGGCCGCGTCGTCACCGAGGAGGACGTGCTGGAAGCCTTGCGCTGTCTGGAGGAGATCCGTGAAGACCAGAGCTGGAAAAACTGAGCGCCGCCATGAAATGGCCGGACGCAGCCGCCCCGGAAAAGCATCTGCTTTTCCGGGGCGGCTTCTTAATAACATAAGATTCGGGCGCTTTTATTGTAAAAGAAGGCGCTTCATGGTATACTATACCATCATGTCAAAACGGGAGCGAGGTGAGTTTTCCCTTGAACGAAGTGCTGTCCCACAGCCTGATTCTGTCCAAATCCGTGCTGATTCTGCTGTCGGTGCTGATCATCGCCCGCTGTCTGCGCTCGCTGCTGTCCGAGCGTTACGAGGCGGAGGTCTGGGCCTGGCTGCAGCTTGGTAAGGAACAGCTGCCCGTGACGCACTGGGAAAACCTCATTGGCCGCTCCCGCAGCGCGGATATCCGGGTGGACCGCGCGCAGGTCAGCCGCGTGCACGCCGTTCTGGTGCGCAGCGGCAAGGGCGTCTGGACCGTGTACGACATCTTCAGCAAGGGCGGCGTGTGGGTCAACCGCATCAAAATCAGCCCGCATGGCGCCGAGGTGCACAACGGCGACGTCATCAACATCGGCGGCACGCCGCTTCGCTTCAAGGACATGACCACCGAAAAGCGCCAGCAGCTGGAGGGAAAGAGAACCGCCGCCGGCAAGCGCGTCTCCCCCTTCGGGACGCTGCTGGAGCTGAGCGTGTTCCAGATCTTTCTGCTGCTGCAGCACGCGCTGTGCTCCCCGGATGATCTGACGCTGATCGCGCTCGCCTTTGCCGCGCTCCTCGCGCTGGAGTGGTTTTGCTATTCCTCGATGCGTCTGCTCGGCCGCTCCGGCTTTGAGATCGAGACGATCGCCTTCTATCTCAGCAGCCTCGGCCTGTCCGTGGCGGCCAGCTCCGTGCCGGAGGATCTGGTCAAGCAGATCCTGCTGATGATCGCGGGGGTCGCGCTCTTTCTGCTCATGGGCTGGTGGCTTCGAAGCCTCCGGCGCGTGACGGCGGCGCGCGGCCTTGCAGCCTTTGCGGCGCTGGCCCTGCTGGCGGTCAACGCGGTCTTCAGCGAGGAGATCATGGGCGCGCGCAACTGGCTGAGCTTCGGCGGCTATTCCTTCCAGCCCTCGGAATTCGTCAAGGTGCTCTATCTCTATGTGGGCGCGTCCACGCTCGACCGCCTGTACCGCAAACAAAACCTGTTCGTTTTCATGGCCTTTTCGGCTATCTGCGTGATCGCGCTGGCGCTGATCGGTGACTTCGGCACGGCGCTGGTCTTTTTCGTGTGCTTCCTGGTCATTTCCTTCCTGCGCTCGGGCTCCATCGCCACGGTGCTGCTCGCGCTGACCGGCGCGGGCATGGCGGGCGTACTGGCCGTGAGCGTCAAGCCGCATATCGCCCGGCGCTTTGCCGCCTGGGGGCATGTGTGGGAGGATATCTACGGCGCGGGCTATCAGCAGGCCAGGGCCATGTCGGCCGCTGCGGCCGGCGGGCTCTTTGGCAAGGGCGCCGGCTCCGGCTGGCTCAAGAACATCGTGGCGGCCGATACCGACATGGTCTTTGCCGTTGTCTGCGAGGAGCAGGGCCTCATCATTGCGATCTGCATGGTGCTGGCCGTGATGGCGCTGGCCTTCTTCGCGGTGCGCTCGGCGCGCTATGGGCGCTCGGCCTGGTACGCGATCGCCGCCTGCGGCGCGATGGCGATGCTCCTGACGCAGACCGCGCTGAACGTCTTCGGCACGATGGATCTGCTGCCCTTCACCGGCGTCACCTTCCCCTTCGTCTCGCGCGGCGGCTCGTCGCTCTTGAGCTGCTGGATGCTGATGGCCTTTCTCAAGGGCTCCGATACCCGCCGGGACGCCAGCTTTGTCGTCAATCCCGTGCGCGTGATCCCCGGGACGGGAGAAGGGAAGGCAAAGGCATGAGAAAAATCACGCATCGCGCTTTTTCCCTGCTGCTGCTCGCGGCGCTCATCGTAGCAGGGCTTGCCCTCTATACGATCCGCTATGTGGACGACGGCAGGGACTGGGCGCTGTCCTTCGCGCGGGCCAATTCCGGCTCCAGCGGGCTGCTGACCGACCGCAGCGGCCGTCTGCTTGCCAGCTTCGACGCGGTGGAAAACCGCTACGCCGAGGACGCCGCCACGCGCACCGCCTGCTACGCCGTCACCGGCGACTACTGGGGCCGCAGCGGCACCGGCGCGCTGACCTGCTTTTGGGACGACATGCACAGCTACAGTCTGCTGACCGGCACGACCCACTCAAACTCCGTCGATCTGCAGCTGACCGTGGACGCGGCGCTCTGCCGGACGGCCTATGAGGCGCTTGCCGGGCGTAAGGGCGCCGTGATGATGATGGACTACCGCACGGGCGAGGTGCTGTGCATGGTCTCCAGTCCCTCGGTCGACCCGCTCGATAACGGCGAGCCGCCGGAGGGCGCCTATCTGAACCGCTGCCTCTCATCCTGCTTTACGCCGGGCTCGGTGTTCAAGCTCGTCACCGCGGCAGCGGCCATCGAGACCGTGCCCAACATGGACGCGCGCCGCTTCACCTGCGAGGGCGAAACCGAGATCGCTGGCGTCAGGATCGTCTGCGCCGGCGAGCACGGCGTCCAGACCTTCGAGCAGTCACTCGCCAACTCCTGCAATGTGGCCTTCGCGCAGATCGCCGTCAAGGTCGGGCAGGACAACATGATCGAGCATGCGCGTGCCTACGGCCTGCTCGACCGCCACGATCTGGACGGCATCCCCAGCGCCGCGGGCAGCTATCCGCTGGACTTCATCGGCGACCCGGAGCTGGCCTGGTCCGGCATCGGGCAGAGCACCGATCTCGTCAACCCCTACGCCATGCTGCGCTTTGTCGCCGCCGTGGCCAATGGCGGCAAGCTTGCAGAGCCCCATCTGATCGCCGGCCGCAGCGGTCCCTTCACCCGCCTGGTTGAAGAGGACACGGCGGAGAAGCTCGCCGCCATGATGAACTACGACGTCGTCTTCCACTACGACGGCGCCGCTAACTTCCCCGGTCTGAACCTCAGCGCCAAGACCGGCACGGCGGAGATCGGCGACGGCAGCAGCCACGCCTGGTTCGTCGGTTTTCTGGCAGACGAGGCGCATCCCTACGCCTTCGTGGTGCTGGTGGAAAACGGGGGCGGCGGCCTGTACGCGGCCGGCCCCGTGGCCAACGCCGTGCTGCAGCAGGCAGTGCACAGATAATTCGGAATCCGGAGTTCGGAATTAAGAGCAGAGGTATCCCTATGATCGACGTATCCGTACAAAATCTGGTCAAAAGCTTTGAGATCGGCAGCAACGTGCTCGACGGTCTGTCCTTTACCGTCACGAGCGGCGAGCGCGTGGGCATCCTCGGCCCCAACGGCTGCGGCAAAACGACGCTGTTTCGCATCCTCTCGGGCGAATACGATTACGACGAGGGCGAGGTGATGATCGCCCCGGGCAAGCGCCTGGGCCTCATCTCCCAGATCCCCGTCTACCCCGAGGGCTGGACGGTGGAGGACGTGCTGAAGGACGCCCACCGGCGGCTCTACGCCATCGGCGACAGGCTGGAGGATCTGGCCGAACAGCTCGAGCGCGACGACTCCCCCGCCCTGCTGCGTGAGTACGACCGCCTGAGCGAGGATTTCCGCCGTCTCGGCGGCTACGACATGGACGTGGAGCGCAACCGCGTGGCCAACGGCCTCGATATCCCCGCCGCCATGCGGGAGCAGGACTTTGAAACGCTCTCCGGCGGCGAGAAAACGCGCGTGAACCTCGCGCGGCTGATTCTGGAGGACACCGACATCCTCCTGCTCGACGAGCCGACCAACCATCTCGACCTGCACGCCACCGAGTGGCTGGAGGACTATCTGCTGCATTTCAAGGGCACCGTCCTCGCCATCAGCCACGACCGCTGGTTTCTCGACAAGGTGGTGCAGCGCAGCATCGAGATTCTCGACGGCAAGGCCGAGTTTTACAGCGGCAACTACAGCTTTTACGTGCAGGAGCGGCAGCGCCGCTTCGACGAAAAGCTCAAGCAGTACGAAAAAGACCAGGCCAAGATCGAACAGCTGCAGCGCGCGGCCGAGCAGATGCACCTCTGGGCCTTCATGGGCGCGGACAAGCTGCACAAGCGCGCCTTCTCGATGGAAAAGCGCATCGAAAAGCTGCAGCAGAGCGAAAAGCCCGTCGAGCAGCGAAAGATGAACGTCAAGTTCAAGCAGCGCGGCTTTGAGGGCGACGAGGTGCTGGTCGTCGACGGCGTGTCGAAGTCCTTCGGGGCGCGCACGCTCTTTCGGGATCTCTGCCTCACGGTCGCCGGCGGCGAGCGCATCGCCCTGATCGGCGACAACGGCGCGGGCAAATCCACGCTCGTCAAGCTGATCCTCGGCGAGGAGACGCCGGACAGCGGCTACCTGCAGCGCGGTCCCGCCATCCGCACGGCCTATCTGCCGCAGACGGTGCGCTTTTCCGACGATAGGCGCAGCGCCTACGAGACCATGCTCTATGACGGGCGCTGCCAGCCGCAGGAGGCGCGCGACCGGCTCGCGGCCTTCGGCTTTCGCGGCGAGGACGTGTTCACGCCCGTGGGCGCGCTCTCCGGCGGCGAGCGCAGCAGGCTGTGCCTGTGCCTGCTGATGGGGCGGGACATCAACTTTCTCATCCTCGACGAGCCGACCAACCACCTTGACATCGCCAGCCGCGAATGGATGGAGGACGCGCTGTCGGACTACGAGCAGACGCTGCTGTTCGTCTCGCACGACCGCTGGTTGATCGAGAAATTTGCCACGCGCATCTGGGCGCTCGCGGACGGCGTACTGACCGACTACCGCGGCGGCTACCGGGACTATCTGGCCTGGAAGGAGCGGCAGAGCGTCTTCCAGCAGAACGAAAAACGCGAAAAGCAGGAGAAAAAGCCCGCCGACAAGCGCCCGAAGACGCCGAACACGGCGAAGGCCGCCGCCAAGGTCGAGCGAGAGATCGCCCGACTCGAGGCGCGGCAGCAGGAGCTGGATCAGGAGGCGGAAATGTATTCCGCCGACTACCAGAAGCTGATGGAAATCGACGCGGAGCGCGCCTCGCTCGACGAGCAGCTGCTCGCGCTCTATGAACAATGGGAGGAACTGAACATATGAAGAAAACCGCCTGGATCTGGAGCAGTATCGGCCTGCTCGCGCTGGCTCTTGTGCTGCGCTTCGGCTTTTCGATCCACTACCCGGCCTACGCTCTCGGCTTTGTCGCCGTTGGGATCGTGGTCTGGCATTTCCGCAAGAACCGCGCGGCCATCGTCGGCATGCTGACCGGCGCGGCCCTGGTGCTGCGCTTTGCGACGCGCGGCTATGCCTACTGGGGCTATCTGTGCCTGTTTATCGCGGCGCTCCTGCTGCTGCACCGCCTGCTGCCGCTCGTCTGGTGGCGCGTGGTGCTGATCCTCACCTGCCTCGGCGTGCTGTATTTCTGCGCCGTGGAGGTGCCGATCATCAAAAACGCCCGCACCGACAAGGACCCGGAGCGCGACTATCTGGTCGTGCTCGGCGCGGCCGTTTACGGCGACCGGCCCTCGCTGACGCTGGTGCGCCGCCTCGAGGGCGCGCGGGATTATCTGAATACATACCCCGATGCCGTCGCCATCGTCTCCGGCGGCATGGGGCCGGGCGAGACCGTGACCGAGGCGCAGGCCATGCACGACTGGCTGATCGAAAACGGCATCCCCGAAGATCGCGTGCTGATGGAGCCGGAGGCTACCTCGACGCTGGAAAACCTCTCCAAGTCCTACGACATCATCCGTTCCCGCGGCGACGAGCCGGACGGGAAGGTCGCCATCGTCTCCAGCGCCTACCACCTCTACCGGGCCAAGCTCATCTCCCGCGGGCTCGGCGTGGAGGCCGCCGGTGTGGCCGCACCCTGGGGCTATTTCTTTGTCATGCTGAACTATTTTATCCGCGAGGCCTTCGGCGTGACCAAGCTCTGGCTGCTCGGCCCCTGAAAAATCGGAATTGTGCGCCATGAATAAAATTGGGGCATGAATTTATTGAAAATGACAAAAAAACGCCGCGGCAAAAGCCGCGGCGTTGATTTTTCTCTTTCAACGCGATAAACTGCTTTTAATCTTGAAAGTATTTTTCGGAAAGCGAGTGATTCTTATGGTCCGCGAAAGCGGTATCCTGATGCCGATGAGTTCCCTGCCCTCCCCCTACGGCATCGGCACGATGGGCAAGAGCGCCTATCGCTTTGTTGATTTTCTCAAGGCGGCCGGTCAGAAATACTGGCAGCTGCTTCCCCTCGGTCCCACGAGCTACGGTGACAGCCCCTATTCCTCCTTTTCCACCTTCGCGGGCAACCCCTACTATATCGACCTTGACCTGCTGGTGAAGGACGGCCTGCTGCGCCGCGGCGAGATCACAGGGCGCGACTGGGGCGAAGATCCCGAGCGCGTGGATTACGGCAGGATCTACGAGCATCGCTTTGAGGTGCTGCGCCTGGCTTATGCGCGCGGTAAAGAGAAGCTGGCCGAAGAGCTCGCCGCTTTCCGGCAGGAGAATGCCGCCTGGCTGGAGGATTACGCCCTTTTCATGGCGGTCAAGCGCAGCTTCGGCATGGTCAGCTGGGTCGAATGGCCGGATGAGGCCATCCGCCTGCACAAGCCCGAGGCCGTGGATCAATACCGCCGTGAGCTGGCTGACGATGTGGATTTCTGGTGCTTCCTGCAATTCCTGTTTTTCCGCCAGTGGAAGGCGCTGCGCGCCTACGCGCACGGCAAGGGCATCGAGTTCATCGGCGACGTGCCGATCTACGTGGCGCTGGACTCCGCCGATGTGTGGAGCGCACCGGGCTTTTTCCAGCTTGACGAGAACAATCTCCCCACCGAGGTCGCGGGCTGCCCGCCCGACGCCTTCACCGAGGACGGCCAGCTCTGGGGCAACCCGCTCTATGACTGGGACAAGATGAAGGCCGACGGCTTCGGCTGGTGGATCCGCCGCATTGAGGGCGCGGAAAAGCTCTTCGACGTGATCCGCATCGACCACTTCCGCGGCTTTGAGAGCTACTGGGCCGTGCCCTACGGCGACAAGACCGCCCGCCGCGGCCATTGGCGGCCCGGCCCGGGCATGGATCTGGTGGGCGTGCTGACCTCCTGGTTTCACAAGCTGCGCTTCATCGCGGAGGACCTCGGCTTCATGACGCCCGAAGTCAAGAAGCTGCTGGCCGACTCCGGTCTGCCCGGCATGAAGGTGCTGGAATTCGGCTTCGATGCGAAGGGCGAATCCGACTACATGCCCCACAACTGCGTCAACCGCAGCGTCTGCTACGTCGGCACGCACGACAACGAGGTCGTGAACGGCTGGCTGAAGAGCACCGACAGGGCCACGCTCCGCTACGCCGCCGACTACATGCACAAGACGGCGGACGAGAGCTGGTGCTGGGCCATGATCCGCACCGGCATGTCCACGGCGTCCCAGCTGTTCGTCATGCAGATGCAGGACGTGCTGGAGCTGCCCGCCTCGGCGCGCATGAACTGCCCCGGCACCGCCACCGGCAACTGGCAGTGGCGCATGCGGCCCGACGCGATCGACGCCAAGCTCGCCCGCAAGATCCGCCGCTGCACCGAGACCTACCGCAGACTACCATAATTATTCCGTAGGGAAAAAAGCCTTCCCCTTGAGGGGAAGGTGGCTCGGCCCGATCCCCCGCGAGGGACGAGACAGATGAGGTGCCATCCTTGCCGCTTGCACAATGCTGTACTTAGGCTGTTTGTTTCCACCTCATCCGCCCCAGTTTGCGAACTGGGGCACCTTCCCCTCAAGGGGAAGGCATTGTTTACCGCACTTACACTTCTTGATATTTCGTGATGATCCATAATTGTATGAGAAGAGCCGCCCCGGAATCTCAGTTCCGGGGCGGCTCTTCCTCCGTATCGATCATGTATCGTCCGTAGGCGTTGATGATCGTGGTGCTGCCGCGCTGATAGATGCGCTGCGACTGGTTGTTGTAGTTGAGGTGCACATGGCCGTGCACGAAATAGCGGGGCTGCAGCTTGTCGATGAGCGGCAGGAAGGCCTCAAAGCCCCGGTGCGCCGGCGTTTCGTCGTCCCCGTAGCCCCGTGCCGGCGCGTGGGCAAGGATGATATCCACGCCGCCGGCCCATTTGATCTTCCAGCACAGCCGGCGGATGCGCCGCCGCATCTGCCGCTCGGTGTACTGGTTGCTGCCGCCGCTGTACCAGCCGCTGCCGCCGAGGCCGAGGATGCGCAGGCCCCTGACCTTCAGCAGCTTGTCCTCGGCGCAGTCGCAGCCCTCAGGCGGATGCGTTTCATACAGCCCGTCGTGGTTGCCGCGCACATAGACGAGCGGCCGGTTGGCCATTGTCACCAGAAATTCCAGGTAACTGGCCTTCAGGTCGCCGGCCGAGAGGATCAGATCGACGCCGCTCAGATGACCGGGGCGGTAGTAATCCCAGAGGTAGGGCTCCTCATGGTCCGAAACCAACAGAATCTTCATAGCTGTTTTTCCTGTTTCTGCGGTGCCAGGCTCTCGCGGTAGAGGCCCAGCAGCCGCACCAGGCCCTGGGAGCGCGGCAGCAGCTCGTCAAAGCCGGGGATCGAGCCGTCCACATTGTCGCAGAGCCAGTCCATGCGCATGATTTCCTCCGGGCTGAGCGCGGTCTTTCCGTCGCAGCGCAGCAGACCGCTCTGGTCGCGGATCTCGGCGCAGAAGGGGTCTACCGTGCCGTTCAGGATGCCCTTGCGCAGGATCTCCGCCAGGCTCGTCACACCCGCCGGGAGGCTCTCGCTCAGCTTCACGTCCACGACGCCGCTGGCCATGCCCCACCAGTAGTTGATGGCCTTGCTGCTCTCCTCCCAACTGCCGTCGAGCACCGATTCCACGATCTGCTCGTACATCGCGCCCCACTGCCAGCAGGGCATCGCCAGCGGCAGCAGGCCGCCGTCCGGCTCCAGCTGATACAGGCCGTAGTCCAGCGCGCAGTGCGCCGTCGCCTCCTCGCCGGATTCCCGGTTGGAGATGACGGTGACGCCGCTCTGTCTCAGCTCTGCGATCGGATCGCCGCCCGTGCAGGACCAGACCAGCTTCACCCGCACGCGGGGATTGGCCATCCGCGCGCCGAGGGCGAAGGCGTTGATGCTCGCGGGCGTGCCGAAGATCGGATAATTGGCCACATAGCCCACCAGATTGTTGTCCGCCATCGCGCCGGCCACGGCGCCGGCGACGAACTTGCACTCGTAGATGCGGCTGTAGTAGCTGCGCACGCCGGGATAAGGCTGCGAAAGCCCACAGTTGAGCACCTTGACGTTTTTGTACTTCGCGGCGATCTTGCGGCAGGCGTCGATCATGGGCGGGGTGGTGGCGAAGATGATCTTCGCGTCCTGCTCCACAGCCGTCTCCATGGCCTTTTCATAGTCCCGGTTCTCGGCCAGGATGACCTTGACGTCCACCTTGGCGCCGAGCGTTTCCTCCAGCTGCTGCCGCCCCTGGTCGTGGGCGCGGGTCCAGGCGCTTTTTTCCATCGGGAAGCCGTAAATGAAGGCCACCGTGACCGACGAGGGCCGCGTCACGTTCAGGATCCTGGACACAAGGCCCTTTTCCTTTTCGGGCGGCTGGGTGGATACCTCGATCGGCGCGTCTTCTTTGGTCGCCCGGATGTCAGGCAGCAGGCGCTCCAGATTTTTGCTCAGCTCCGCCGTGGTCTTTTCCTTGATGTCTGCGAAGGAATAGACCTCCAGCCAGGTCAGCAGCGCCTCGGCCGGCGTGATGTCCGCCTCGTCGGCCTTCAGCCGGTCCAGGGCGTCACGGAAGTGCGTAAAGCCCGCGCGGAAGCTGCGCCGCTCGTCCTCGGTCCAGACGTGGTCGGGCTCCATGCCCAGCGCCGCCTGCAGGCGGGCATAGGCGCCCGGCTTGCGGAAGCTGACGCTGTACTGCCCGGACAGGCGGTAAAAGTCGAGAAATTCATAGTAAGCGCGGATCTCCGGCTCCTCGCTCGGCGCGGGGATCATCCGCGTCACGAGGCCCGGGACGCTCGGCGCACCGAAGCTCTTGAGCACGCTGGCGCGCTTGTTGCCCTCCTGGACATAGAAGCTGCCCAGGTACTCAAAGCATTTGATCGGGTCGCGGATGCCCTCGTCGCTCAGATGCGCGTCGCACAGCGAGATCCACTTCATGCCGAACTCCGACTCCGCGCCGAGCAGCGGCATGAAGTTGCCGGCCAAGGCGGCCATCCGCCCGGCGCTCTTGGTGCCGACGATCAGCTCGCTCGGGATATTGACCAGGCCGAGCTCCTCCTGCCGGACGATCGTCTGCTCTTCCAGCAGATTGTCGAGCACGGCCGGGTAAGGATCCAGTCCCTGGCTCTCCGCCGTTTTATAATATTTCTGTCCGCTTTTCAGGGCCATTGCATACTGTTCCAGCGCTTCCTTGCTCATGGCAGGCCCTCCTTTGATCCATTTTTTGATGTCAAGTGATGATACACCAGATCCCGCCGGAATACAAGAGCAAGACAGCGATAAATTGCCGGTAAACTGCACAAAAATTGCGCCCGGCGGCTCGGTTTTTCCGCCGCCGTCCGGTTGAATCGCGGCGCGATCTGTGCTACAGTAGAGCCATCGAAACATGCGCATGCTCTCATGCGCCGAAGGAGGATGCATCCATGCCCTGCACAACCGTTCTGGTCGGCAAAAAGGCCAGCCATGACCGCTCCACGATGATCGCCCGCACGGACGACGGCCATTTTGACGTCAAAAAACTGATCGTGGTCGATCCCAAGCAGCAGAAGAAGCGCTACAAGAGCGTGCTCTCCCACGTGGAGATCGAGCTGCCGGACCATCCGCTGCGCTATACCGCCTGTCCCAGCGTGGACCCGAAGGACGGCGTCTGGGCGGCCACCGGCATCAATGAGGCCAACGTCGGCATCACCGCCACCGAGACCATCACCTCCAATCCCCGCGTGCTCGCCGCCGACCCACTGGTGGAGCTGAAAAAGGCCAAAGGCCGCGAGAAAGAAGTGCCCGGCGGCATCGGCGAGGAGGACATCGTCGTGCTCGTGCTGCCGTATATCCGTTCGGCCCGCGAGGGCGTGGAGCGGCTGGCCTCGCTTCTGGAGCGCTATGGCACCTACGAATCCAACGGCATCGCCTTCAACGACGAAAACGAGATCTGGTGGATGGAGACCATCGGCGGCCATCACTGGATCGCCCGGCGCGTGCCGGACGAGGTCGTCGTCATCAATCCCAACCAGTTCGGCATGGACGGCTTCGACCTGGACGACGCCTTCGGCGCGCAGAAAGATCACATGTGCTCGAAGGACCTGCGCGAATTCATCCGCGACAACCGCCTGGATCTGAATCAGAAGGGCGCCTTCAACCCGCGCGATGTCTTCGGCTCCCACACCGACATGGACCACATCTACAACACCCCGCGCGCCTGGTTCATGGGCCGCTTCCTCTGCCCCTTCTCCCACCGCTGGGACGGTCCGGACGCCGAATTCGGTCCGGAGAGCGACAACATCCCCTGGGCCCTGGTGCCTGACCGGAAGATCGCCGTGGAGGACGTGAAATATCTGCTCTCCTCGCACTATCAGGGCACGCCCTATAACCCCTACTCCAGCCAGGATAGCGGCAAACGCGGCATGTACCGCTCCATCGGCATCAACCGCACCGGCGTCACCGCCGTGTGCCAGATCCGCAGCGGCGTGCCCCACGAGCTGCAGGGCGTCGAATGGCTCAGCTTCGGCTCGACGACCTTTGCCGCGATGCTGCCGCTGTATACGAACGTTGCAAAGATGCCGGATTACGTCAGCAAAGTGACGCTGGACACCTCCACGGAGAACTTTTACTGGAGCAGCCGCCTGATCGGGGCGCTGGCCGATCCCAACTACGCCTCCTGCATCCAGAACATCGAGCGCTATCAGAACGCTGTGTTCGTCAAGGGCCGCCGCCTGCTGCTGGAATACGACCGCAAGATGACCGAAAGCGGCGATTTCTCGCTGGCCGCCGAGGCAAACGAAGCCCTCTGCCGCATGGCGAAGGAGCAGACCGCCGACACGCTGGGCAAGGTGCTCGCCGAAGCAAGCCAGCGCATGAAAAACGGCTACAACCGTGCCGACAACTGAAGCGCGGCGCAACTTTTGTGTTCTTTTCTCTCATTTGGAAAGCCCGCCGGGTATGCCCGGCGGGCTTGTCTTCTCTTGACAAAAGAGGACAAATCAAGTAGAATGAATTTTGTATAAACTGTCGAGTATTCTGATCATCCATATCGGAGGACAGCCATGAAAAAGTGGAAGAAACTCATGCGAAACCTGCACAGCGACAGCAAAAAGCTCCGCAGAGAAGCACGCGCCGATCTGATCGGCCTGTGCTGCGCGCTTTTCCTCGTCGTTGTCGCCATTGCCGGCATTGTCGTTGCCAATATCCCCGCCCGGGCCGGCGTGAAGGACAGCGAAGTGCCCGAAACCGCGCTCACTCTGGTCGGCACCGCGCCCGGCCGCAATGACGACATCACCGTGACCGTCGTCGCCGACAACGAGAAGATCTACCAGATCAAGGTGGACGAGCACAAGGAGACCGACGGCATCGGCTCCGAAGCCGTCAAGCAGCTGCCCGCCAAGATCTTCCAGGCGCAGAGCCTGAAGGTCGACGCGATCTCCGGCGCCACCATCAGCTCCAACGGCATCAAAAACGCCATCATCAAGGCCCTCGACGAGGGCGGCATCAAGCCCGTGACCTTCGGCGGCTCCGTCGTCAAGGTCGAGACCGTGGCCGAGAAGGTGCAGACCCATTCCGGCGTGACGGTGACCCTGGCCAAGGACTGGTCCGAGGAATACCCCTATATCTACGCCAGCTGGGATTCCACCAAGGAAAACAGCGAAGTGACCGACTATCTGGTCGATTATCCGATGCTGAAGACCCTCTATGAGCCCTACGGCTTCTCCAAGGACTACAAGGCCGCCCGCGGCCACGCCTACACGCTGGAGGACGTCGTGGAGACCAAGCGCACCGGCGAAAACTCCAAGGCCAGCTGCTGGACCTGCAAGACCCCGCAGTTCACCAACATGGTCAACGAGCAGGGCATCGAGGTCTACGGCGGCTCCTTCATGGAGCTTGTCAACGTGCTCACCGAGCCCATCAGTTGCTACACCTGCCATGCCAACACGCCCGGCGTCGTCACCGTGACCCACACCTATCTGATCGACGGCGTGGGCGAAGACTTTGAATCCATTGACGCGGCCAACCTCGCCTGCGGCCAGTGCCACAACGAGTACTTCTTCGACCCCGGCAACGGCGGCGCCACCACCCTGCCGCACACGAGCCTGGCCAGCATGAGCCCGGACGCGATCCTTGCCTTCTATAACGACGGCTCCAACTTCCCGGACGGCGAGCCCTTCGCCGACTACACCAATCCGCGCACCGGCGTGCGCCAGATCAAGGTGCAGCACCCCGAGATCGAGACCTTCCTGGGCGAGGGCAGCCAGCACCGCGGCGACTACACCTGCGCCGACTGCCATATGGCCATGGCCGAAGCCGAGGACGGCACCGTCTACAAGGATCACAGCCTCATCAGTCCCCTGGACAATCCCGCGCTGATCGAGAATGAGTGCTCCAAGTGCCATGAAGACCTCGTCGCCGAGGTGCGCGCCGAGCAGGAACGCATCGAAGCGCGGACCTACTCCATCGGCTACGAGCTGGAGTTTTTGACCGAGCGCCTGGCCAAGGCTGTGGAAGAGAACGAGCTGAGCGATGAGGATCTGGCCGCCGTCCGCTCCCTCGCCAGAGACGCGCAGTTCTACTGGGACTTCGTCTTTGTCGAGAACGCCGAGGGTGTCCACAACCCGAAGCTCACCGATTACTGCCTCGACATGGCCGAGAAGCTCTGCAACCAGGCCCTGGGCATGTTCCAGCGCTGATTTCCCCTTCCGTCACGAAATCGCCGCCCGCCCTGTGGGGCGGGCGGCTTTCTATTTGGAGACGATAGCATGAAAAAGATCCTCAACTATCTGCGCTCGATGCGCTTCGGCATCCTGCTGCTGATCCTGATCGCCGTCTTTTCCATCGTCGGCTCGGTCATCCCCCAGGGAAAAGAACTGAGCTGGTATGTGGAGAACTATCCGAACATCCACCCCGCGCTGCTGATTCTCCAGTTTCACCGGATCTTCAAGAGCTGGTACTTCGTCCTGCTGCTGGTGCTGCTGTGCCTGAATCTGACGCTCTGCTCCGTGCTGCGCATCTTTTCCGTCGTCAGGGCCTCGAAAACCGAGCTTGCCGACACAGCTTCTCTGCCGGTCGTCCGCCTGCCGCAGGCGGGACGGGAGCTTCTGGAGCAGCACCTGGCCGATACCCGCTGCCGCCGTACTGACTTTGGTGGGACAAGGGTGTATGATAAGCGCCGCTTCGGGCGCTACGGCAGCTTTGTCACGCACCTCGCCATCCTGCTGACCGTGCTCTTCGGCGCGGCGGCGCTGTATCTGCCCCAGGTCTTCGACCGGGACTGCATGCCCGGCGAGAGCGTGCTGCTTCCGGCGAAAGACGGCGCGGCGGCCTTCTCCGTCGGCTCCTTCCGCGCCACCGACGAAAGCGGGCGTCTGGATTTCACCAGTGAACTGACGATCACCCTGCCCGACGGACGCAGCAAAAGCGGTGAGATCAGCGTCAACCATCCGATGAGCTTTGGCCCTTACAAGGTCTATCAGCAGACCTACGGCACGGCCGGGTCCATCACCGTGACCAATCTCACAAACGGCGGTTCGGATACCTTTACAATGACGGAGCTGTCCTTCCTCTCGATGGACAACGTCAGCGGCGTCTGGTTCGTCGCGCTGTACCCGGACTACATCCTGAACCCCGACGGGAACATCATGCCCGTGGACACCGGCGACCGGAGCTATCCCCACCCCGTCTACTATGTGCAGACCGTGGAGGGTGAGAACAAGGCCATGCGCCTTATGCAGCCGGGCGACGCGATCGAGATCGCGCCGCTGCGCTTTACCTTCAACGATCCCGTGTCTTACCCCGGCCTTCGCATCAAGCACACGCCGCAGCTGGTCAACGCCCTGCTGATCGCCTGCTTTGCGCTGATGATCGCCGGTCTGACGGTCACCTTTTTCCTGCCGCCGGTGCTGGTCAAGGTCGACGACGAGGGCTACGCCGTCGGCGGTCCGAAGCCGGAGGGCACACGTATCGAACTGCAGGCGCTGCTGCAGGATGACAGCAAGGAGGACTCTGTATGAATATTCTGTTTTTCGTCGTGCTCGGCCTGTATTTTCTGGCCGTGATCCTGCAATTCTCCGGCACGGCCTTCAAAAAGGACACGCTGACGAAGGGCGCCTGGTGGCTGTTCGTGATCGCCTTTGCCCTGCAGACCCTGTTTCTGGTGCTGCGCGGCGCGATCGCTCACCGGCTGCCGCTGTCGAATCAGTTCGAGTTTGCCAATGCCTTCGCCTGGGGCATCGCGCTGCTGCTGATCGTCGTGCGCGGAAAGCTCCACGCCGAGTGGCTGAGCGTCGCCGCAATGCCGGCGGCCCTGCTGGTGCTCAGCTATGCCGCGCTGCAGCCCAAGGAGATCACCGAACTCATGCCCGCGCTGCGCAGCGCCTGGTTCGGCATCCACATCGGCTCCGCCGTCTTCTCCTACGCCTCCTTCATTCTGGCCGGCTGCGTCGGACTGCGCTATGTCCTGATGCAGAAAAAGGGCGGCGCGGAGAAAAAGCGTCTGGCGCAGATGGACTATCTGATCTACCGCCTGGTCGGCTTCGGCTTCCTCTTTCTCACGATCGTGATCCTCTCCGGTGCGATCTGGGCCGAGCAGGCCTGGTCCGCCTTCTGGACCTGGGACCCCAAGGAGACCTGGGCGCTGATCACCTGGATCATCTATGCGGTATATCTGCACCTGCGCCTGCGCCGGAAAAAGGACGCGAGCTTCCTGGCCTGGTACGTCATCATCGCCGTGCCGGTGGTGTTTTTCACCTTCGCCGGCGTCAACACGCTCCTGCCCGGCCTTCATTCCTACGGTTAATCGCTCTTGACAGGCATAAAAAGCGGTGGATTCATCGAATCCACCGCTTTTTTATTCTGTCCTTTTATGACAGGTACTTGACCGCGGCCAAAGCCGCCACCGCGCCGTCGGCCGCGGCGGTCGTGAGCTGCCGCACCGACTTTTTGCGGCAGTCGCCCGCTACGAAGAGACCGGGCGTTCCGGTCAGGCAGTCCTCGCCGCTGTCGGCGTAGCCCGCGCCGTCGAGCGTCAGGAAGTCCGCGAAGGCGCCGTTGTCCGGCTGGTGTCCGATGGCCACGAAAAGGCCGTCCACGGCGATTTCGCGCCGGACGCCCTCCTGCTCCACCACGAGGCCGGAGAGCTCCTCTCCGCCCTGCAGGGCCGTCACGGCGGCGTTCATCACAAACTCCACGTTCTCGCGCTGCTTGAGCGCCTCGACCAGCTTCTGCTCGCCGCGAAAGCTGCCGCGCCGGTGGATCAGGTAGACCTTGCTGCAGCTTTCGCTGAGCAGCAGCGCGTCCTGCAGGGCGCTGTTGCCGCCGCCGCAGACCGCCACGGGGCGCCCCGCATAAAAGGCGCCGTCGCAGACCGCGCAGTAGCACACGCCGCTGCCGACCAGCTCCTCTTCGCGTTCGACGCCCAGCATCCGGGGCTTCGCGCCGGTCGCGAGGATCAGCGCATGAGCCTCGAAGCTCATGCCGGATTCGCAGAGGACGCGGAAGCCCTCGCCCTCGCGGCGAATTTCCTTCGCTTCCTCCAGCTCGACGTCGCTGCCCTGGGCCATGGCCTGTTCCAGCAGCTTGTCGCCCAGCTCCGTGCCGGACACGGACACGAAGCCCGGGAAATTCTCCACCTTCGGGCTCCAGGTGATCTGGCCGCCGAAGGCGTTTTTCTCCAGCACCAGGACGCTCTTGCCCGCGCGGCAGGCGTAGGTGGCCGCGGTCAGCCCCGCGGGGCCGCCGCCGATGATGATGATATCGTACATACTTCGATCTCCCTTCAACACAAAACAGCCTCCCTTCCGCAGAAGGGAGGTTCCGTCCGCTTTCTCATACCCGGCGGACGGCGGAGGGTTTCCTCCATTCCCTTTTTGCGGAGAAACCCTCAGTCGCTTCGCGACAGCTCCCTTTTGCGAAAGGGAGCCTTTGATCCGCACAGCGACGAGGCAGGGGCAAGCCCCTGCCTCGCTGCTTTCTTTCTTGCTTACTGGGCCAGCGTGCTGACGTAGGCCTTGATCGCGCCGGCGCCGGCGATCTTCTCAAACTTGTCGCCGTCGGTGATGATCAGCGTAGGCGCCTGCTTGACGCCGTAGATCTTCGCCAGCTCCGCGTTCTCCGCGGCCATCAGCTTTTCATAGGCAAAACCGGCCTTGTCCATGTACTGGCAGGCAATGCGGCAGTTGGGGCAGGTGGGCGTGGCAAAGAGGATGGCGCGGCCGCCCTTGACGTCCTTCTCCGGGGCGAAGGAGGCCGGCTGCTCGACCTTTTCCTCGGCCTTCGGGCCTTCGTGGGTCAGGTGAGAGTTGGCGATCACGTACTCGCGGCGCTCCTTGTACTCCTGGGTCTTGCCCGCGTTCCAGTTCTGCACCGGACGGTAATAGCCGGTGATGCGGCTGTAGACCTCGGTGGGCTTGCCGCAGTGCGGGCAGGTGAACTGCTCACCGGTCAGATAGCCGTGATCCTTGCAGACCGAGTAGGTCGGAGACAGGGTGTAGTACGGCAGGCGGTAGTTCTCCGCGATCTTGCGCACCAGGCGCGCAGCAGCCTCCCAGTCGGGCAGCTTCTCGCCCAGGAAGGCGTGGAAGACAGTGCCGGAGGTGTAGCGGGTCTGCAGATCGTCCTGGATGTCCAGCGCGGCGAAGACGTCGTCGGTGTAGCCGACAGGCAGGTGGGAGCTGTTGGTGTAGTAGGGGGTGCCGCCGGCTTCGGCCGCGGTGATGATGTCGGGGAAGTCCTCCTTGTCGTGCTTGGCCAGGCGGTAGGAGGTGGACTCGGCCGGGGTGGCCTCAAGGTTGTAGAGGTCGCCGTACTGCTCCTGATAATCGCTCAAGCGCTCGCGCATGTGATCCAGCACCTGCTTGGCGAAGGTCTGGCACTTGGGATCGGTCATGTCGGCGCGGATCCACTTGGCGTTCAGACCGGCCTCGTTCATGCCGACCAGGCCGATGGTGGAGAAGTGGTTGTTGAAGTGGCCGAGGTAGCGCTTGGTGTAGGGGTAGAGGCCCGCGTCGAGGAGCTTGGTGATGACGGTGCGCTTGACCTTCAGGGAACGGGCGGCGATGTCCATCATCTTGTCCAGGCGCTTGTAGAAGTCGGCCTCATCGGTGGCCTGATAGGCGATGCGCGGCATGTTGATCGTCACGACGCCGACAGAGCCGGTGCTCTCGCCGGAGCCGAAGTAACCGCCGGACTTCTTGCGCAGCTCGCGCAGGTCGAGGCGCAGGCGGCAGCACATGGAGCGCACGTCGCTCGGCTCCATATCGGAGTTGATGTAGTTGGAGAAATAGGGGGTGCCGTACTTGGCGGTCATCTCGAAGAGCAGCTTGTTGTTCTCCGTGGGAGACCAGTCGAAGTCGCGGGTGATGGAGTAGGTCGGGATCGGGTACTGGAAGCCGCGGCCGTTGGCGTCGCCTTCGATCATGATGTCGATGAAGGCCTTGTTGACCATGTCCATCTCTTTCTTGCAGTCGCCGTAGGTGAAGTCGACTTCCTTGCCGCCGACGATCGCGGGCAGATCCTTCAGGTCAGCCGGCACGGTCCAGTCCAGCGTCACGTTGGAGAAGGGTGCCTGCGTGCCCCAGCGGGACGGGGTGTTCACGCCGTAGATGAAGGACTGGATGCACTGCTTGACTTCCTTGTAGCTGAGGTTGTCGATCTTGACGAAGGGAGCCAGGTAGGTGTCGAAGGAGGAGAAGGCCTGGGCGCCGGCCCACTCGTTCTGCATGATGCCGAGGAAGTTGACCATCTGGTTGCAGAGGGTGGACAGGTGGCTGGCCGGAGAGGAGGTGATCTTGCCGGGCACGCCGCCGAGGCCCTCCTGAATCAGTTGCTTCAGGCTCCAGCCGGCGCAGTAGCCGGTGAGCATCGACAGGTCGTGCAGGTGGATGTCGCAGTTGCGGTGGGCGTTGGCGATCTCCTGGTCATAGACCTCGCTGAGCCAGTAGTTGGCGGTGATGGCGCCGGAGTTGGAGAGGATCAGGCCGCCGACGGAATAGGTGACGGTGGAGTTCTCCTTCACGCGCCAGTCGCTGATCTTCAGGTACTTGTCCACGGTCTCCTTGTAGTCAAGGAAGGTGGAGCGGGTGTTGCGGATTTTCTCACGCTGCTTGCGGTAGAGGATGTAGGCCTTGGCGACCGTCTCGTACCCGCCGCGGGAGAGCACGGCCTCCACGCTGTCCTGGATGTCCTCGACCGCGACCTTGCCGTCCTTGATCTTGGGCAGGAAGTCCGCCGAAACCTTCAGCGCCAGAAAATCGATGACGCTCTCGTTATATTCGGTGTTGGTCGCATCAAAGGCCTTCTGGATGGCCGCTGCGATCTTCTTGATGTCAAAATCTACGACTTTCCCGTCGCGTTTTACTACCTGATACATGTCTCTCTATCCTCTCTTATTTGGTATTGTCTTCTTCATCCACGCCCCGCAGCCGGACGGTCGGGACGATGGGGCGGATCCGGGCGGCCAGGCCGCGCATCTCCTCGTCGCTGAAAGCGCCGAGACTGCCGAGATCGATAATGTCGCCGGAGTCCTTGAACTGCTGCAGATAATATTCCGCCGCGCCGCGGATCCATTCGGCCGCCTCCTGCAGGCTCTCCGCCGTGTGCAGGCCCTTGACCACCGTGGTGCGGAACTCATACTCCACATGCCCTTCGAGCAGGTAATTCTTGCTGCGCTCTATGGCCTTCAGGTCCAGCTCCGGAAGCCCGGCGGTCTTTGCGTACAGCGCGGGGCTGTTTTTGATATCCATCGCCACGCGGTCCACCAGGCCCGCCTCGACAAGCCCGATCAGCCGGTCGGGGAAGGAGCCGTTGGTGTCCAGCTTCACGGCATAGCCCAGGTCGCGGATCTTGCGGAGAAAATCTGCCATATCGCGCTGCAGCAGCGGCTCGCCGCCGGTGATGGCCACCCCGTCCAGGATGCCCTGCCGTTTCTTCAGAAACTGCAGCACCGTCTCCGCGCCGTTCGGATCACCCTCGATCCGCTCCGGCAGCACCAGCGGCGCATTGTGGCAGAAGGGGCAGCGGAAATTGCAGCCGGCGGTAAACACCGTGCAGGCCACATGGCCGGGATAATCCAGCAGCGTCAACTTTTGCAGACCCGAAATCAGCATGTTCTCTCTCCTTTTGCGTTCGTGAGTTATCATAGCGCCGGGCACGGCGCTTGTCAAGAGAAAAACGCAAAATGTAGGAATAAAATCCGCTTTGTAACTATTATGGCCACAAAATATAGTGTGCTTCAACTTTTTGTTTCTTTCTGTTCCGCCGGTGTAAAAATGGTTTTATGCAGGAAAAATGAGGGCTTCGCAGGGGGCGGAAAAGGCGGAAAAAGGGGCGGAATATCAAGAAAAAAGCAGGCCCTTCGGCCTGCCTTCTTCTGTGCGGATTATCCATCTCTTCCGCTGATTATGCATCAAAGATCTCCTGCTCGCTGACGCACTCGTTCTTGATCCGCCCCACAAGATATTGGAGCGCGTCGATCACATGAGGGCGGATGTCGCCGCCGACGAGCACCAGCATGATGTCGTCGCCCAGGCCGAGCTCGCCCTCGTTGAGCCAGACGCGCACATAGCCCACGCCGTCCATCGCGCGGGTCTGCGCGATGACCTCGTCCACGCGCTCTCTGTCATAGCCAAACTGCATCCCGCGCACGGGCCTGGCATCCTGCTCCCCATGGCGGACCTTGGCGCGTGCGGTCTGGCGCACGGTGCCGTTATGCATCAGATACATCCCGCAGCCCGCGGCGCCGGGATCGGCCTTGGCCTCCCGCAGCCATTGATCCGGGGACGGCATTTCTTTTTTCATACGCTTCCCTCCTGTTCTCCGTTTTCCGTCAACAGCCGCGCAAGATCACGCAGCGTCTGTGCCGTATCCGGTGACCCCGGGGCGAGGTCGGGCAGTCCCCCGCTCTCCGGCATCAGCCCGAGCTTTTGCAGCAGCGCGGCTATCTGATCGGCCGATTTCCGTCCGCCGCTGCGGCAGAGCAGCAGCGCGGCCGCCTTCTTCCCTGCCAGCGGACGGTCTCCCCGGCGCAGCGCCAGGGACACGGCCCGCTCGAGCAGGTTTTTCATGTCGATATCCAGGCCGAAGAGGCTGCCGGAAGTGACAAACAGCAGCGCATCGCAGCCGTCCGCAGCCCTCAGGAATTCCTTAGCCCTGGGGTCGGCGACGCACAGGCCCGCGCCCTTGCACGCGCCGCAGCCGGAGCAAAGCAGATCCTCCGTTTTGAGCGGTGAAAAGGCCTCCGTCTCCACGCCGTCCTTGCGAAGCTCCTCCGTCAGCGCCTCCACGGCCGCCCTCAGGCCGCCGCGCTCTCGCAGGCGGCCGTATACGAGCAGCAGCCTCATGGCTCGCGGTCCACGCGCAGCTCGCCCTTGTGGGCGCGGCGCAGGCCGACCTCCGTCCCCTTCCAGATGCGGACGAAATTGCCCCGGTGCTTCATGAGGATGATCAGCGCGATCCCCGCCAGGATCGCCGCGGCGATCAGCTGGTGCGTGGCAAAGCAGTAGACCGGATAGGACACCACCGTGAGCACCGTACCGGCGACGATATAGTCCGTGATCAGCACCACCGCAACGATAGCGACGCCCAGCAGCAGCGCAAAGCGCCAGTTGAGTGCCGCGATCATGCCCAGCGTGGAGGCAAAGCCCTTGCCGCCGCGGAAGCTCAGATAAAAGGGAAACAGATGGCCCAGCACGCAGGCCGCTCCCGCGACCTCACGGCTCAAGGGAAGCTCGGGAAACAGCAGCCCGGCGAGAAAGGCCGCCAGGAAGGCCTTGCCGATATCGTGCAGCCCGACCAGGATCCCCATTTTCCAGCCCAGCAGCATCATCGCATTGGAGGCGCCGGGGTTGCCGGTGCCGGTCTGCAGGATGTTGATGCCGCGTCGCCGCGCGATAAAATACGCGAGATTGGAGGTACCAAGCAGATAAGCAAGAAGAACGATCAGCACATAACTGACGATCCGACTCATGTCATATCATCCCCCGTTCTGTTATTTTGCGGCAGCTGTCCCGGATTTACTGTTCCGGGCCGTCCGGATGGTCGAAATCCTCCGGAGGCAGCTGGCCCTCGTGCTCGTGGGGCTCGCCGCTGATGCGCTCGCTGGTGTAGACCCGGTTGCGCAGGCGGGACTCGTTCACCAGGCGGGACAGCAGCTCCTTGACCTTTTTCGGGTTTTTGACGTTTTTGATGTCAAAATTCTTCATCGTGACGTCGGAGCTGTCGCAGTGGATCGTGCCGATGCCCAGCAGCTTCTGGCCGAAGCTGCGCTTGAGCGTCACGTCGGTGATGCGGTAGAGCCGCACCTCGTCCTCGGTGCTGTTGAAAAAGCCGGTCTCCAGATAGAGCCGATCCTCGTCCACCTTATATTTCGTAAAGCTCCAGGGCAGCCCGAGGAAGGTCCGTTTCCGGTCTTTCCACAGGATGGGCTTTTTTGCTTTCTTTTCTTTGGCCATCACAGCGTCCTCCGTTTTTCGTTTTTTTCAGTATAGCATGCGCCCTTGGCACAGGCAAGTGCCTCAGACGATAAATCCGCCGCCGAGCACGCGCTCGCCCGCATAGAGTACCGCCGACTGTCCGGCGGCCGGCGCGCGCACCGGCGTTTCGCAGCGGGCCGTCATGCCGCCCGCTGCATCCGCCTCCGCCGTGCACGGCGGCTCCTCCCACTTGGTGTGGCGCACGCGGATCGTGGCCGGGATGCTCCGGCCGATCGGCGGCTCGATCAGCCAGTTGAAGTCGCGGGCGCGCACTTCCGTCCGGAACAGCTCCTCCCAGAGCGCCAGCTCGATCTCGTTTCTCTCCGCATCGATCCGGCTGATATAGACCTTGCGCCCATCAACCAGCCCCGGGCGGCGCTGGCCGACGGTGTAGCGGTGGATGCCCTCGTGCGTGCCGATCACCGCGCCGTGGAAAACGAAATTCCCCGGCTGAGGCAGGGGGCTGCGTGCAGAAAGCCAGTTTACATAATTCTTGTCCGGGATGAAGCAGATCTCCATGCTGTCCGGCTTATGGGCCACCGGGAGCTTCAGTTCCTCGGCCAGCGCGCGCACCTGCGTTTTTTCATAGCGCCCGAGCGGAAACACCGCCCGTGCGATCTGCTCGCGGGTCAGGCGGCAGAGCATATAGCTCTGGTCGTTGGCGGGCCTGCCCTTATAGAGCGCGCCGCCCTCGGCGCGGGCGTAATGCCCGGTGGCGATTTTTTCCGCGCCGATGCGCTCGGCCTCGGCGAGCAGGGCCTTAAACTTGACCGTGGGATTGCAGAGGATGCAGGGGTTCGGCGTCTCGCCGCGGAGATAGGAGGCCGCAAAGGGGCGGCAGACCTTCTCCTCCAGCTCCGGCTTGATCGCCAGCACCCTCAGGTCGATGCCCAGATATGCCGCGGTCGTCTCCGCGTCGCGGCGGGAGCTTTCGTCGGTGTTGTCCAGATACAGGCCGTGGACCTCATATCCCTCTTTTTTCAGGAGGGCTGCGCAGACGGCGGAGTCCACCCCGCCGGAAAAGCCCAGGACGACCTTAGCCATGGCGTCTGCCCTCCAGATAGACCATCAGCACCGAGATATCCGCCGGCGACACGCCGGAAATGCGGCTGGCGCGGCCAAGGTTCTCGGGCTGGATCTTTTTCAGCTTCTCGCGCGCCTCGAGGCGCAGGCCGCCGATCGCGTCGTAGTCGATATCGGCGGGCAGCGGCCGCTCCTCCATGCGGGTGAATTCCTCCACCTGCCGGAGCTGGCGGCGGATGTAGCCCTCGTACTTGAGCATGATCTCCGCCTCCTCGGCCACCGTGCGCTGGAGCGCCGGGCGCGCCGGATCGAAGGGCGCAAGATCGGCATAGCTCAGCTGCGGACGGCGGATGAGATCCGCCAGCGAAACGCCGGCGGCCGCCGGCGCGGTCTCCCGCTCGGCCAGCAGCGTGTTCAGCGCCTCACACGGCGCCAGATGCGTGCCCTCCAGGCGTGCGATCTCCCGGCGCACCGCCTCGTATTTGTCCAGGACCGCCTGATGCCGCTCGGGGCTGACAAGCCCGATGCGAAGGCCGATGGCGCTCAGGCGCTCGTCGGCGTTGTCCTGCCGGTGCAGCAGGCGGTACTCGCTGCGCGAGGTCATCATGCGGTAAGGCTCGTTGGTGCCCTTGGTCACCAGGTCGTCGATCAGCGTGCCGATATAGCCGTCGCTGCGGCGCAGGAGGAAGGGCTCCTCGCCGCGGAGCTTCCGCGCGGCATTCACGCCCGCCACGAAGCCCTGCACCGCCGCCTCCTCATAGCCGGAAGAGCCGTTGAACTGCCCGGCGCCGTAGAGCCCGGCGACCGCCTTGCACTCAAGCGTCGCGGACAGCGCCGTCGGGTCGATGCAGTCGTATTCGATCGCGTAGGCCGGGCGGGTCATCTCCGCCCGCTCCAGCCCCGGGATCGTGTGCAGCATCTGCAGCTGCACCTCCTCGGGCATCGACGAGGAAAAGCCCTGGATATAGAGCTCCTCGGTGTTCAGGCCCATCGGCTCGATGAAGAGCTGATGCCGCGGCTTGTCGGCAAAGGTCATCACCTTGGTCTCGATGCTGGGGCAGTAGCGCGGCCCCACGCCCTCGATCACGCCGGCGTAGATCGGGCTGCGGTCAAGATTGGCGCGGATGATGGCATGGGTGCGCTCGTTGGTATAGGTCAGATAGCAGACGGCGCGGTTGACGGGCCGCTCCTCCGTTTCGAAGGAGAAGGGCTCGGTCTCGGCATCGCCCTCCTGCAGCTCCATCCGGCTGAAATCCACCGTCCGGGCGTTGACGCGCGGCGGTGTGCCGGTTTTGAAGCGGCGCATCGGCAGGCCCAGCGCGCGCAGGCGCTCGGCCAGGGGGATCGCCGCCGAAAGTCCGTCCGGCCCCTCGGCCTTGATGGCCTCGCCCACGATGGTGCGGCTGTCCAGATAGGTGCCGGAGGCGATGATCACCGCCCCGCAGCGCCAGACGGCGCCGGTGCGCGTGGTGAGGGAACAGACGCGCCCGTCCTCCACGCCAATGTCGACCACCTCCGCCTGCTTGAGGTGCAGATGCTCCTGCCGCTCCAGCGTCAGCTTCATCACTTCCTGATAGCGCCGCCGATCCGCCTGCGCGCGCAGCGAGTGCACCGCCGGGCCCTTGCCGCGGTTGAGCATCCGGTACTGGATGCAGGCCTTGTCCGCCGCCTTCGCCATCTCGCCGCCGAGCGCGTCCAGCTCCCGCACCAGGTGGCCCTTGCCGGTGCCGCCGATGGCCGGGTTGCAGGGCATGTTGCCCACGCTGTCGAGATTGACGGTGAAGCAGACCGTGTCCATGCCGAGCCGCGCGGCGGCCAGCGCTGCTTCGATGCCCGCGTGTCCTGCGCCGATCACGGCGATATCACATTGTCCCGCCTGATATAAAACCATGCCTGTTCCTCTTTTGATCTCTTCCGGGCGGCCCCAAGCCGGAGCCGGCATGCGCCGCCGCTTTATTTGCTGTTTATTGTATTACAGTTCTTTGCATTTGGCAAACAGAATCTTTTCCGCGCCCGCTTTGTCCCTCTCCCCTTCGGCAACAAATTTCAACAAGATTTTGAACATTCTTCTTGACCGCCGAAAACGCAGCGGATATAATGGAAGAAAGATGGAGTACTATATGCTCCGATGTCCTTTGGATAGGGGGTTTTACCCATGAAACGGATCGTATCGATTCTGATGCTGCTGGCCATGCTGGCATCGCTGTTTGTCCTCTCCCCGGCCGCTTTTGCCACCGGAGACACGCCGGCGGAAACGGAAAAGCCTGTCGAGACCGAAAAGCCCGCGGAGACCGAAAAGCCTGCGGAAACTGAGAAGCCCGCGGAGACTGAAAAACCTGCAGAAACTGAAAAGCCCGCGGAAACGCCCGCTCCCACTCCGACGCCCGTCCCTACGGCGACGCCTGCGCCTACGCCGGAGCCCAAGGTGCTCAACAAGATCACCGTCCAGCTTGACCGGACGCCCGTCGTCATGATGATCGTCAGCGAACCCAAGGCTGCCGTCAGTTCCAAGAACGCGTCCCTCGTGAGCCTGTCCTGGTATGATCTGCTCGGCAATAAGCTGCCCGGCAACAGTGCCTTTGACTATACGACCTACCGGATGGAGATCATCGCCAAAGCCGACGACGGATACATCTTCGCCGCGGGCCTGAACGCGTATCTGAACAACTCCGCCACGAGCTGCAGCGTTTCCGCCGACGGCAAATACGTCACGCTCATCCGGCAGTATGAGGCTCTGGTCTATGCGCCGAGGATCATCAAGCACCCCGGTGAAGAGACCATCAAAGAGGGCAGCTTCGTTTCCTACGTCTCCACGGCGGTCTATGCCAAGAGTCTGACCTGGGAATTCATCAGCCCCGACGGGCAGACGGTCTTTGACAGCAAAGACCTCACCAGGAACTTCCCGAACAGCCGCTGCGAAAACGACGGCAGGGAGAAGATCATCATTTACAATGTCCCGCTGGATATGAACGGCTGGAAGGTCCGCGCGGTCTTTAGCGGCGTACAGGATACCGTCACGCGCAGCAACCCCGTGACCGTCAAGGTCGAAGCCGACCCGAACCACACGCCTGAACCGACGGCCAAGCCCGAGGAAACGCCGGAGCCGTCCGAATCGCCGGAGCCGTCCGAATCGCCCGCTCCTTCCGAAACGCCCAAGCCCAGTGAGAAGCCGGCTGCGACTCCCGCGCCCAGCGAGAAGCCGGCCGCCACGCCTGCTCCTTCGGCAGATCATGAGCATCTGTTCGCAGCCGTCTGGACCGCAGACGAAAGCAAGCACTGGCATGAATGCTCCTGCGGCGAGCGCAGCGAAGAAGACGCGCACAGCATGCGCTGGAAGACACTCTCCGTAGACAACAGCGTCGCCACCCAGGAGGGCGTCTGCTCGGTCTGCGGCTACCGCGAAACCAAGCAGGTCACCGTGAATGAGAGCCGGATCATCAACAAGATCCCGATGAGCGTTGTCATCGGCGGCTCGCTCGGCCTGATGGCCGTCCTGGTGATCGCTGAATCTGTCAAGCGCGCCAAGCGGAGATAAATCTTCGCAGCAACAAGCATATAAAAAATCCGGAGCGTTTCCGCTCCGGATTTTTGTTGCTTGCCTGATCTGGAATCACACCACGCCCTGGGCCATCATGGCTTCAGCGACCTTCAGGAAGCCGGCCACGTTGGCGCCGACCATCAGGTCACCGGGCTTGCCGCACTCGACGGAGGCGTCGTAGCAGGCCTTGTAGATGTTCTTCATGATGCCGTGCAGCTTCTCATCGACTTCGTCGAAGCTCCAGCTCATGCGGATGGAGTTCTGGCTCATCTCCAGGCCGGAGGTGGCAACGCCGCCGGCGTTGGACGCCTTGCCGGGGCTGTAGAGCAGACCGTTCTGCTTTACGACCTCAATGGCCTCGGGCGTCAGAGGCATGTTGGCGCCTTCGAAGACCGCCATGCAGCCGTTGTCGACCAGAGCCTGGGCGCCCTTCGCGTCCATCTCGTTCTGGGAGGCGCAGGGATGGGCGATGTCGCACTTGACGGTCCAGATGTCGCGGCAGCCGGGATGGTATTCGGAGCCGGGGACCTCGTCGGCATAGACGCTGATGCGGGCGCGTCTCTTCTGCTTGATGTCGAACAGCTTCGGCAGATCGATGCCGTTGGGATCGTAGACATAGCCCTGGGAGTCGGACATGGCGACGACCTTGCCGCCGAACTGGGTGACCTTCTGGGCGCAGTACTGAGCCACGTTGCCGGAGCCGGAGACGATGACCGTCTTGCCCTCGTAGCTGGTGTTGGCCAGGTGCTTGAGCGCCTCGGCGGAGAAGTAGCACAGGCCGTAGCCGGTGGCCTGGGTGCGGGCCAGGGAGCCGCCGTAGGTCAGACCCTTGCCGGTCAGGACGCCGCCGTCGAAGCGGTCAACGATGCGCTTGTACTGGCCGAAGAGATAGCCGATCTCGCGGGCGCCGACGCCGATATCGCCGGCGGGCGTATCGGTGAACTGGCCGATATGGCGGTAGAGCTCCGTCATGAAGCTCTGGCAGAAGCGCATGACCTCCGCATCGGACTTGCCCTTCGGGTCAAAGTCGGAGCCGCCCTTGCCGCCGCCCATGGGGAGCGTGGTCAGAGAGTTCTTCAGGATCTGCTCAAAGCCCAGGAACTTGATGACGGAGAGGTTCACGCTGGGATGGAAGCGAAGACCGCCCTTGTAGGGGCCAATGGCGGAATTAAACTGAACGCGGTAACCGCGGTTGACGCGGACGTTGCCGGCGTCGTCGACCCAGGGAACACGGAATTCAACCACACGCTCGGGCTCGACAAAGCGCTCGAGCAGGCTGGCCTTTTCCCATTCGGGGTGCTTGTCGACTACCAGCTCCAGGGACTCGAAGACCTCCCGTACTGCCTGCAGAAACTCCGGCTCATGGCCGTCACGACGTTCAACGTCTTCATAGACGCGCTTGAGATACTCGTTGTTCAGCATAAGAGACTCCTTCTTTTCGTTATGTATTTTCCCGTATAGTCATTGACTACGCGCATCTTAGATTATACAATAGGAGCAGGAAAATCTCAAGCCTATTTGTGGAATCCTTCAAAATTTTATGGATAAAGACATGAGGAGACTGGTCAAAATGGTCAAAATAACGAATTTCGGCAGCTATCGTCAATACGTCCTCGCATCCGATGAGCTTCGCGTGAGCGTGATGGAGCTGGGCGCCGCCGTGACCGGGATCGACTACCGCGGCAGGCGGGTCGGACTCGGCTATGAGCGCGCCGAAGATTACCTGACGCACGACGCTTATCTCGGCGCGATTGTGGGCCGCTTTGCCAACCGCATCGGCGGCGGCAGCTTCCCGCTGAACGGCCTGAGCGTGGAGCTGCCGCGCAACGAGGGTGCCAACACGCTGCACGGCGGGCCGGACTCCTGGGACCGCCGCGTCTGGCAGAGCCGGGTGGAGGGCGACAGCGTCCTCTTCACACTCGTCTCCCCCGACGGGGACAAGGGCTTTCCCGGGACGCTGAGCGCCTCCGTGCGCTATACGGTCACAGGCGGCGCGCTGCGCATCGATTTTGAGGGCGACACGGACGCCGACACCGTCTTTGCCCCGACCTCGCACATGTACTTCAATCTCCGCGGCGAGGGCAGCGTTCTGGATATGCGGATGCTCCTCCCGGCCGCCGGCGTGCTGGAGGTGGACGGGGCGCTGATCCCCACTGGGCGCATCCTGCCCGCCGCGGGCGAATTTGACTTCTCCCGCCCGCGGACCGTCGGGCGCAATTACGACCACGCCTTCGTGCTGCAGGGCACACGCGCCTGCGAGGCCAGCTGCGCCGGCGTCCGCCTGACCGTGGACACCGACTTCCCCGCCCTGCAGTTTTATACGGGCGAATTCCTGGGCGAGCCCTTCGGCGCAAGCGGCGGCTTTGCGGTGGAGCCCGAATTCTACCCCGACGCGCCCAACCACCCGGACTTCCCCAGCGCCCTGCTGCGCGCCGGCGAGCACTTCCATCGCTGGGCCGTCTATTCCTTCTCGGCCGAGGAATCAGAGGAATAAAGCGTCGGTTTTTCAGTTTATTTACAAATTAATGTCATATTCGTGCTATAATCCCTCCCAGATATCATGTTGGGAGGGATTCTTTATGAGCCTGCTTTCCAATCTGCCCGTCGGCGGCTTTGTCGTGATCGTCATCATCGGCCTGCTGTTCATTCTGGCTCTTCTGATCCTGTTCTACACCAGCGCCCGCTACCGCGCGCTGGCAGCGCACAGCGACGGAGACGGCGAGGGCAAGCGCGGCTTCCTCAAGGCGCTGCTCAGTGAGTTTTCCGCCGCGTATCAGAAATACGGGCGGGACGTGAACACCCCCGCCATCATTACCGACGTCATCGGCAAAAAGCTCGGCGGCCTGCTGCTGTGCGAGCGCTTTCTCAATAACGCCGTGTCTCTCTTCGTTACCCTCGGCCTGTTCGGCACCTTCCTGGGTCTGAGCATGTCCGTCTCCTCGCTGACGGAGCTGATTTCCTACTCCAACACCGAGGAATGGCTGAGCGTGCTCGACAGTGTCGGCGGCGGCCTGATGAGCGCGCTGGGCGGCATGGGCGTGGCCTTTTACACCTCGCTCGTCGGCGCCGGCTGCTCGATCCTGCTGACCATCCTGCGCACGATCTTCAACCCCCAGACGGAGCGCGAAAAGCTGGAGACCCGGCTGGAGCTCTGGCTGGACACCGAGGTGGCGCCGGGCCTTGCGACCGAAGCCGCCCGCGACGACGCCGACCTCGTCAACAACATGATCCACGCGCTCAACAGCTCCGTGGAGGAGATCAAGCGCGCGCTGGGCACGGCGGCGCTGGCCTATGCCGACAGCACCAAGAACGCCTCCGCCGCGCTGGTGAAGGCCGCCTCCAGCAACAAGACCGCGCTGGAGGTCTTTGACCGGACCGTGGACAAGTTCAACGCCGGCGTTCATGATTTCTCCGAGGTCGACTACAACCTGCGCGGCAGCGTGGAGCGCATGGATCTGGCCGTGCGCGATCTGGCCTCCGCCATGCGTGAGATCAACCGCCGCATGGGCGTCAGCCGGGAAGGAGTTACCCAATGAGGCGGCGCTTCAGCGGCGGCTCCGCGGGGCTGACCGCCTCTTCCCAGGGAGAACAGGGCTTCTGGCCCTCCTACGCCGACATGATGTCCGCCGTAGCGCTGATCCTGTTCTTTCTGATGCTGCTCAGCTATCTCCAGAACCTCATCACCGGCAACGACCTGCAGAACACGCAGGAAGTGCTGGAGAGCACCCGCACCAAGCTCAGCGAGACCCAGACCACGCTCAGCGACACCGAGCGCGCGCTCTCGGATATGGAAGAGACGCTTGCGATCACGCTCAAAGAGGTCGAAGAGGCCGAGTCGCAGCTGGACAAAATCACGATCGACCTGGACGAGGCGAAGCTGACCCTCACCCAGAAGCAGGACGAGCTTGACCAGCAGAAAAAGGATCTGGCCGCGCAGGACAAGCTCCTGGCCGACCAGGCCGCGCTGATCGGGAAGCAGGAGGAGTATATGAAGGCCGCCAGCGAGGAGCTGCTGGCCATGCGCAGCCAGATGCAGACCATCGCCGTGCTGCGCCTGTCCATCCTGGAGCAGATCCGCGACGGCTTTGTGCGCGCCACCGGCGACTCCAGCCGCGTCAGCATTGCGGACAACGGCAACATCATCCTCAACGAGAGCATCCTCTTCGACGTCGGCTCCTCGGACATCAAGGCCGAGGCAAAGCCTGCGCTCGACCAGCTGGTGACGGTGTTCTACAAGTTCCTGTCCGACGATGAAAACGCCAAATATGTGGACAGCATCGTCATCTCCGGCCACACGGACAGCACCGGCAGCGACGAAGACAACCGGATCCTCTCCACCGATCGCGCCAATTCCGTGCTGGATTACCTGCTCTCCGACGGCAAGCTCTCCAAATACGCCAAGTTCTTCTGCGCCGCCGGCTACGGCGAAACCCGCCCCGTGGCCACCAACGCCACCGCCAACGGCCGCAGCGCCAACCGCCGCATCGAGATCTCCATCATCCTCAAGGACGACAGCATCATGGAGATCGTCGAGAGCTATCTGGATCTCGACCTGCCCGAAAACGGTTCTGCCGCTTCCGGCCGGCCCTGATCCCGGAGCAAAACGCCAAAAGGACCCTGCAGTTTTCTGCAGGGTCCTTTTGGCGTTTTGGAGCGTTTACTCTTTTTTCATTTGTTCCAGATAGCACTTGATGACCTTCGCCGCGCCCTCGGTGCCGACCTTGCTGCGGTCGATCACCAGGTCGTAGTTGCTTGCCTCGCCCCAGATCTGGTCGGTATAGTAGCGGTAGTAGCTGGAGCGATCCTTGTCCACCTCTTTGATCAGTTTCTTCGCCTGATCCTCGCTGATCTGCTTGCGCTCCATCAGGGTGCGGATGCGGTAGTTGAGCGGCGCCGTGATGAACACGCGCAGCAGCTCCGGCCGGCCGCGCAGCACATAGTCGGCACAGCGGCCGACGAAGATGCCGTTGTTGTCTTTAGCCAGCGAGCGCACCGCGTCAAACTGCGCGGCTGCGACCTGCATGTTCAGCTGGAAGCCGCCGTCGATGCCTCCGAAATGCGACACCGGCATGAAAAACGCCGCCACCCGCTTCTCATCATAGTTTCTCAGGATCTCCTTGCTGAACGGGGACGAAGCCGCCGCCTCGTCCACGATCTCCTTGGCGTATACGGGGATGTTCAGTTCCGCGCCGAGCATACGGGCGATGTCATGGCCGCCGCTTCCGTGTTCTCTTCCGATCGTAATCAGCATACAGGGTTCTCCTTTCTTTATTCCGCGGGGCAGCGCCCCGGGGCCGGTTTCTTTTTCTGTATTTTACCACAGGACACGCACCGCAATCAAGCCCGCAGGAAAAAAAGTCCTCCGCCCGGCATATCCTCCTGTATATGGGGGGTGAGCGCTTGCGGAAGAAACGGCTGCTGAAAAACACGGCGCTGCTGACAGGCACGACGCTGCTGATGAGCCTGATCGGCATCGCCTTTCAAGCCTGGCTGGCCGGGCGCATCGGCGCTGCCGGCGTCGGACTGGTTCAGCTGGTCGGCTCTGTCACCGCGCTCGGCGCGACCTTCGCGATCTCCGGCATCCGCTTTGCCTCCACGCGCCTGGTGGCCGAGGAACTCGGCGCCGAGCGCGACGAGGGCGTTCCCGCCGCGATGCGGCGCTGCCTCGGCTATGCCGGCGTCTTCGGCACAGCGGCCGGGCTGATTCTATGGTTTTGTGCTTTGCCGATCGGCGAAGGCTGGATCGGCGACGGGCGCACGGTCCTCTCCCTCCGGCTGAGCGCCTTCAGCATGCCCTGCATCTCGCTGTGCGCCGCGATCTCTGGCTATTTCACCGCCTGCGGACGGCTCCTTCGCCCGACGCTGATCCATCTGGCCGAACAGCTGATCGGCATCCTGCTTTCAGCCTGGTTCCTGTACCGCGCGCCGCGCGGGAATGTGGAGGCCTGCTGCGCCGCCGTGGTCTGCGGGCGGACGCTTGCGGATCTGGCATCCCTGCTGATGCTCGCGCTCGCCTGCAGGGAGGATCTGCAGCGGCACTTCCCGCTGCGCTCAGCCGGGCGCGGCCAGACGGAGAGGCTCCTCAAGATCGCGCTGCCGCTGGCCTCCTCGGCCTATGCGCGCAGCGGACTCGGCACCGCACAGCATCTGCTGGTTCCGCGCGGTCTGCGCGCTTCCGGGCAAAGCGCGGATCAGGCGCTCGCCGGCTACGGCGTCGTCCACGGCATGGCGCTGCCGCTGCTGCTGTTCCCCTCCTGCCTGCTCGCATCTGCGGCGGAGCTGATCGTACCGGAGCTGACGCAGGAGCAGGTACGGCGGCAAGGGCCCCGGATCCGCAGGGCCGTGCGCGTGTTTCTCCGCTTCAGCCTGCTGTTCTCCGGCGTGGTTGCCGCCGTACTGTTTGTATTCTCACGTCCGCTCGGCCTGCGGATCTTCCACAGTCCCGAGGCCGGGCGCTATATCCGTCTGCTCGCCCCGCTGGTGCCCGTCATGTACATGGATATGAGCGTGGACGGCTGCCTCAAGGGCCTGGGGCAGCAGGTCTGGAGCATGGGCATCAACGTGCTCGATTCCCTGTGCGGCCTGGTGCTGGTCTGGCTGCTGCTGCCGCGCTGGGGACTCCATGGCTATCTGTTCGTGATTGTCGCCACCGAAACGCTGAACTTCCTGCTCAGCGCCGGACGATTGGTGCATATTCTGAAGAATGAGTACCCTTGAGATTTCGAGCCAAAACTGTGCCAGACAAGGCAGCGGCCGCAGGGAATACTTCGTTTGTATTGCCAAGGCCGCTAACGCTGTATGGCGCAGTTTTGGCCAAAACCTCACAGTACGCCGAGCATGACCAGAAGCAATAGCACAAAAGTCGCCAGCACAGCCAGCGCAAACAGCGTGAAGCCCAGGCTGAAGCGGCCTTTCTTGCCGCTGCCGGGCTCGACCAGCTTCGCCTTGCGAAGCGCCGTCACGATGGGCTTATACAGCAGCAGCGTGATGGCCGCGTTCAGGCCGCCCTTGACGAGATTGAAGGGCAGGAAGACGCTCGCGAGCATGCCGGCCACGACCGAGCGGTCCACGCCCATGTAAAAGGGCGTGATGATATAGTTCCAGGCGACCATCGTCGCCGCCAGCACCACGACGCCCAGCGCAAGACCGCCCAGTGCGCCCTTCTGGGAATGGAAACGCCGGTAAATGAGCGCCGCGGGCACCGTAAAGGCGCAGGTAGACACCACGTTCATCAAAAAGCCGTAAGGGCCGGTGGTGCTGATGGTGAGCATCTCGATCAGTGACGTAAGCACCGAGACGAACACACAGGTCAGCGGCCCGAAGATAAAGCCCGCGATCACGATGACCGCGTCCTTCGGCTCATAGCTCAGAAAGCCCGCCACATTGGGGATGGCCTTGCTGAGAAGCACCGCGATAAAGGCCACGGCGGTAAACATGCCGCAGACGGTCAGATAGCGGGTGGACAGTCTCTGGTTTTTCATGATAATACCTCCTTGGATAAGGTAAGCGGGATAATCCGAACCACGGTTTTCCCGTGCCGGAATCCGCCCATCCTTCGTTAAAATACTCGGCAATACGAAAGTATTCCCTGCGTTTTTGCCTCGGCTGGACGAATTCCAGCTCCGGGAAAACTCATTGCCCAAAACGGATGAGATTTCGGATGATTTTGGGTGCAGAGGAAGCAGGCTTGCTTTCCGCAAGTCAATGACGACAAGCCCAAAAGCTCCGAAAGATCTCCGTTTTGGCGGGTTCAGATTATCTCGCTTACCTTAAAAAAACGCCCGGAGAAACAGCTTCTCCGGGCGTAAACAGACATGAAAAAGAATCCCTCTTCCATCCAGACTCTACTGTCGGTACCGGAATCGCACCGGTTCATGCCAAAGGAAATGCCGATTCAAACCACTTCGGCGCTTTGTGCCCTTTTCTCGCCACGTCTTTGTCTCAAAAACTTGAAATACACAAAGTATTCCTGCGTTTTTTCGCCTTCACCGTAACGAAAAAATGATCGCAAATCGCTCTCGCGGATCGAAGCGTCATTTCCTTCCAGCTCGCGGACTGTACCGCCGGTCGGGAATTTCACCCTGCCCTGAAGAATTTCTGTTCATACTATAGCACAGCGGTATGCCTTTGACAAGAGGGGAAAAAACGATTACAATAGCGCTATCTGATCAAAGGAGAAACAAGGCATGGATCCATCCGTCAGCTGCTGCTTTACCGGACACCGTCCGTCCAAGCTCCCCTGGGGCGCCAATGAGGACGACCCGCGCTGCCATGATCTGAAGCAGGAGCTTGCCGCCCGGCTGGAGGGCATCTACGAGGCGGGCTACCGCCATTTCATCTGCGGCATGGCCGCCGGCTGCGACCTCTATTTTGCCGAGGCGGTGCTCGAGCTGCGGAAAGCACACCCTGAGATCACGCTGGAGGCTGCCATTCCCTGCGCCGGGCAGGCGGATTCCTGGCCGCGGGCGCTGCGGGAACGCCAGGAGGCGCTGGTGGCCGAATGCGATGAGGTCAGCCTCCTGCAGCGGGACTACAGCCCCGGCTGCATGCAGCGCCGCAACCGCTACATGGTCGAGCACGCTTCCCTGCTGCTGGCCGTATACGACGGGATGCCCGGCGGCACGATGAACACGATCCTGCTGGCCCGCCGCAGCGGCTGCCGCGTCATAACAATTGAGATATAAAAAAACAGAGCATTGCTTTTGCAATGCTCTGTTTTTATTTGTTCAACAGATTACTCGTTGATGCCGATGACAACACCGGAGCCGACGGTACGGCCGCCCTCGCGGATAGCGAAGCGAAGGCCGTTCTCGATGGCGATCGGGGTGATCAGCTCGACGTCCATGTCGACGTTGTCGCCGGGCATGCACATCTCAACGCCTTCGGGCAGGGAGATGACGCCGGTCACGTCGGTGGTACGGAAGTAGAACTGGGGACGGTAGTTGTTGA
>Ga0310691_10000420_pt1 | contig 82302 bp, 63 predicted proteins | sample 176DNAGHGlowgp2_FD_203887 | JGI IMG/M metagenome (GOLD analysis project Ga0310691, IMG submission 203887) | Sheep rumen microbial communities from Palmerston North, Manawatu-Wanganui, New Zealand - 1766 DNA GHGlow gp2 (v2) (version 2) | ecosystem: Host-associated > Mammals > Digestive system >...
GGGGTTGCGCTTCGCTTCACCCCTGCCTGTGGTCTGTCGTCCCTTCGGGACTATTATTTTACCGGACACCAATAAAAAAAAAAGACAACCCACTGTCTGAACAGTAGGTTGCCTTACAACGTTTGCGGAAGGAGGGGGATTCGAACCCCCGGTACGGTAACCCGTACGGCAGTTTAGCAAACTGCTGGTTTCAGCCACTCACCCATCCTTCCGGAGCCCTTGGCTGAAGTGCTTTCTTGCGAAAAGCGATGCAAAGGTACGATAAAAAATTAAAAGTGAAAAGTGAAAAGTGAAAAATTTTGCAGAATTTTGGAAATAAATTAAAAAAACAGGGTTTTCAGCGTACGGTGAGGTGGAAACAAGCCTGTTTGTGCTCATATTTGACGTAGCAGCGTCCCTGGCGGCGGAGGTCGAAAAGGACTTGTGCCAGTACGTATTTGAGTTCATCATCGTAGCGGGTGACGTTGTGACGTGTGCTGGAGGATAGGGGTTGGAAGCGATGATAGGTAATGTCGATGGTGGTGCCGTAGCTGTGGCAGGAGTTGGTGGTGGCGTTTTTGTTGCCTTGTTGCAGACGTGCGACATCGTCAACGGTGCGTAGGACGGAGGAAACAATGGGACGGTGGAGAGGCAGTCCCTTCCGATGGAGAGAGTCGAGAAAGTTAATGGCAATTGTATTGAGCAGTTGCTGTGCTTTAGGTACGAGATAGGGCATGGAATGATTGAGGGGATCTACAGCGTAGAGGGATGAGTGGCGAATGTCGATCAATTGACGTCGATTGAGCATCGCTTGCAGTTGGTCTCGAGATTCTGCAGGGGTGATTCCGTTGAGCAGTGCAGCTGAGAGTTGTGTGGCTTGCGAGTCGCAGAAGCACTCGGCATAACTCCAGATATAGGTGCCGCGTCGGGTGCCGATGGAAGTTTGTATGGGTGCCTCCATAACAGTGTCAACTGCTTCAGCAAGGGCATCTGCTTCCTCTGCCTCCGATTCGTCGTCATCTGTTTGCACATCTTCATAAACGGTTGTGGATTGTGGAATCTGCTGCTGGAGAGTAACTACTGCAGCCGTGGCTGTAGCTGGCAGACGAAAGTGGAAGAGTGCCTGCAGACCTGCAAGCAAGGCTACGACGAGTGCGAAAGCTATATAAAAGGGATGTTGTTTACGACGTTTTCGCTGTTGTTTCATGAGGAACGAGGTTGTGGTTTCTGAAAAGCGCGTGATTGAGTCCGAAGAGCAGAATGTTGATGATGAATGTTGCGGCGATGATGACGACCCAGGTTGTGAAGTCCAAGGGCTCAACCCCGAACATTTCGCCTCCGAACGTGACAATCAGTATCTGTCCGATGAGTATCATGCCGGCGACCATCGTGAATCCCCATCCGAAGGAGACTTGGAAGGGAGATGAGGTGACGTTGAGCAATCGTACATTGAAGAGGTTCCAGAACTGAAGCATGACGAAGAAGGTGAAGAAGAAGGTGAGCTCGAAGCCATGCAGTCGTGCATTGTGATGCACTTCATTGATTCGGGTGTAGAAATCGTTCAACTCATCAAAGACATGGGTCTTGAAACAGAAGAGCAGACCACCCAGAACGAGGATGAACACAAGGCTACTGAGCATCAAACTGCCGATCATGCGGCGATTGATGATGAAAGCTGTGCGTCGGCGTGGACGTTCCTTCAGTACGTCGGGTGTGGGCGGCAGCGAGGCGAGTGCCATGGCGGCAAAGGTATCCATGATGAGGTTGACCCACAGCATCTGAGTCACATTGAGCGGATTTTCAGCTCCCATGAATGCTCCGATGAGCACAACGACGCAGGCTACGACATTGACGGTGAGTTGGAAGAGGATGAATCGCTGGATATTCTTGTAGAGCGAACGTCCCCACATGACGGCACGCACGATGCTGGCAAACGAGTTGTCGAGGATAGTGATGTCGCTGGCTTCTTTGGCTACAGCGGTTCCGTCGCCCATCGACAATCCTACGTGTGCCCCTTTCAGTGCTGGCGCATCATTGGTGCCGTCACCCGTCACTGCCACCACCCTGCCCTGCTCGTCTCGCAGTTGTTCTACGATTTGTTTCTTGTCCATCGGCCGTGCCCTGGCTACGATTTTGTCGGGTTCGATGCCCAGTTGCCGCCCGATTTCCTGTGCGGTGGCAGGGCTGTCACCTGTGATGATGCGTATGTCGATGCCGGCGTCATGACACTGCCGTATGGCTTCGGGCACTTCCGGCCGTATGGGGTCGCTGATGGCTACGAAGGCTTGCAGTTGACGGTCCATTGCCAGGGCAAGTGTACGCATGCCTCGCTGCTGATGCTCGGTGACCCATTCCATTGGAATGTCGCCTCCGCAGAGTTGTGCCACCACTTCGGGAGCACCTTTCATATATAGGTGCGTCTGGCCGTCGAGAGCAGAACGCACCCGTGTGGCCATATATTTGATTTCGGTCGAGAAGGGTATTTCCTCCAGCACTTCTGCCTTACGCCGCATCGCTGCGTAGTCGCTTCCCTGCTGACGTAGGTAGAGCAGCAGTGCTCCTTCGGTAGGGTTGCCCACCACGTGCTCGCCATCGAGCGAGGCGGTGGAGTTCACAGCCATATTCTCGAGCACGTATGGCTTCATATCGTCATCCCCTCTCAGATGGAGGGCATCGACACGCATCTGGTTCTGAGTCAGTGTGCCGGTCTTGTCTGTGCAGATAATATCGACGGCACCCATCGTTTCGCAGGCATGCAGACGTCGCACCAGATTGTGGGTGTGGAGCATTCGGCGCATGTTGTAGGCAAGGCTTAGAGTCACAGCCATCGGCAATCCTTCGGGCACTGCACACACCACGAGCGTGACGGCAATCATGGTGGCTTTCAGCAGATAGAGTACAAAGTCAACGGTGTCGAACGCTGCCCATCCATCGTAGGTGATGAGTTTGGCAGCGATGATCATCACGCCCAGCGAGAAACTGATGGCTGATATCCACTTACCCAGCCGGTCGAGTTGCTCGTTGAGGGGTGTCTTGACGCTGTCGTCCAGCCGCACGGCGGTGAACACTTTGCCATTTTCCGTGGCATCGCCTACGGCATCGACCTGCATCGTGGCATGACCTTCGAGCACATTTGTGCCTCGTAACACACGGTTTGAGGGGAAAGTGGCTGATGGATCAGCCTGTGTCGTGTCGGCACTTTTGCGGCATTGCGGTTCGCCAGTGAGCGATGATTCGTCGATTTGCAGGTTCTTGCTTTCCAGGAGAAAGCCGTCGGCTGGTACTTCGTCGCCAGTCGATAGAAGTACGATGTCATCGACGACAACCTCGCGACGAGGCACTTCCTGTACCCTTCCCTCGCGAATCACTTTCACCTGCACATCGTCGTCAACCTGAGTGAGAAGCCTGAATTCGCGTTCAGCACGGTATTCAAACAGAAAGGCCAGTCCTGTAGCCAGCAGCACGGCCACGATGATGCCGAGGGGTTCGAGAAACACCTCGCTGCCGGCTTTCAACCAATAGTATTCGTAAAAGGAAATGCCCACGGACAGCAGGGCGGCCACCAGCAGAATGCGGATGAGCGGGTCGGAAAATTTCTGCAGGAATTTCTTCCATACGGCCTCCTGCTCTTTCTCCGTCAGCACATTTTGTCCGAAGCGCAGCCGGCTGGCCTCTACCTGTGCCGCATTGAGTCCTTGGATATTATTCACGGGTCAGAATTGCATTGAGCAGCACCTCACGGGTGTCGCCGTAGGGATAGAGAAAAAGGGTTGTCTGCTCATCGACATCGATATCGGGAGTGAGTCCCGCCGCATAGTCGTGGTCGCCATCCACGTCGGCGACATAGCAGACAGCAGGATGGAGCGTCACTTGATAGCTGCTGGGGATGGCTGACGTCATGACCACCTGTCCGTTGGTCGTCTTGCCTACAGTGATGACATAGTCATTTCCCTTTGCCTTGCGGATGCCGCGGATGAGCCATTCGGCAGCACCGCTCGTATGCCCTGACGTAATGATGTAGAGCGTCTGGATGTCGAGATGGCGGTCGATGCAATTGTCGTCGAATGTAATCGTAGCATTTCGCGAGGCATTTGCACTGTTGTAGATCGTTCGGGCAAAGGTGCAACCTTTCTGGTCAGTTCCCACTAGATAGGAGGCCAGTCGGCGTGCCATGTCAATCGTACCGTCGTTGCAAAGTCGTAGGTCGAGGACAAAGGCACTGAACGTGCGGGTGGAAAAAGCTGCCATCACGGCATCGAGGGCATCGCGGTAGGCAGTCGAAGCAGCAGCTTTCTCGGTCGGTCCTTCCGTCAGTCGGTTGCACAGGAGATAGCCCACGGTGCCCGACGACGTCTCATAGCTGTTGTGAACAGGGAATGCCACATCCTCGACATATTCTGACGCCTCGATGTCGAGCGTCTTGGACCCCGTCCACACAGGCGCCGTCTCCTCGGCGCTGTAGCCCAGCTGCTCGATGCCCAGCGTGTGCTTCTTGCCGTTGATCAGTCGTTTGGCCAGCGTACTCGTAAACTTCGAGCCATCGACGCTGCTGATGAAGTCGCCGCGTTGGAGCCCAGCCCGAGCAGCCGGCGAATCGGCATAGACAGTCATGATGCGGCCATACTGCCGGCTGGTACCACCCGTCGGGTCCACCATCACGACAAAGTCCATGCCGTAGCTGTCGAGGTGGTTGAAGTAGCCACGTTCGTGATGATCCTCCATGAGCGTGTCGATGCTGCACCACGACCACGTGTCGCTGATGGGTGCCTGGGCGGTGAGTTTGGCAAAGAAGTCGGTTGGTTTGGCGAAATAGTCCCTCCATTCCAGCTCCTTCATTTGGTCACCCCACAGATATTCCCGCTGCATGACCTCCATCATCCAGTGGTCGCGAACAGTCAGCTCTTCATATTCATGCGTGCGATCCTCGCCGCAAGCTGTCAGCATCAGGGCAGCAACCGCCCACATCGTCTGTATATATCTTTTCTTCAATTGATAATTAATAATTGAAAATTGAAAATTAACCACAAATTACACGAATTACACGAATGTAACATCCCGACGAAGTCGGCCTACATAGAGAGCGAGTCCAGACCGTCAGGCCTTTAATTTTTAATTTTTAATTTTTCACTTTTCACTTTTGAAGTTTGAAGTTGACGAGTTGACAAGTTGACGAGTTGTTACTTTTCATCCTTCGTTGTACTTCGTACTTTGTACTTTGTACTTCCTTTTCACTTTTCACTTTTCACTTTTCACTTTTTTCTCACCCCTCAGCACGAGCGACGAGATGCGCATCGCAGGGTCGAGGATGGCAGTGCCCTTCAGCTGCCTGACCACAGTCTTGGCCGTATCCTTGGGATTGATCGTTTCGGTGAGGTCGAACTGCACGTTGTAGAGCGTGCCGTCAGGGTTCAGCATCTTCTGCACGTCGAAGTTCGAAGCCGTCAGCCGTTTGTCGTCCTGACCCTTATGGAAGTGCTCCATATAGGCGATGATGTCCTCGTGCAGGGGATTGGGTTTGCCGATGTAGGACGAAATCACATCCGAGAGCGTGGCCACGAGCCCCTCTTCGTCATACAGCTGCATCGCCTCGAAGTGGTTGCGGATGCAGTCCGAAGCCAGCTTCGCCTCCTCCTCGCTGGCAGCCTGCTTGCCCACCCTCTTCAGCGCCTCGTGGGCCGCTTTGGCAAATCGGCTGTCGGGATGCTGCTCCAGGTAGTCGAGCAAGGCATCCTCCGTCTGCGCCTCGAGTGCAAGCACAAAATCGAGTGAGTCCTGCAGTCGGAGGGCATCCCGTCGAAAGAAACCGTCGGGGTATTCCTCAAGATAGGCATCAAGGGCCTGCACAGCCCTCTCCGTGTCGTAGCCATCGTCGGCGATGCGCTCGAAGCGGTCGCGTTCGTTCCGCAGTCGGTCGCGCAGCGTTCGGGCATCCTCGGCATAGCGTCCGTCGGTGTATGTCCAAAGGTAGGCATCGAGGGCAGCGTCGAGCGAGTCGAGTTGTGCAGCTGCCTGAAACTGGGTGACGCGGTTCCAGGCATCCTGTTCCGTCAATTCCGTGCCGCGCGTCAAGCTCAGCACGGCATAGGCGATGCCACCCAGGACGACAGCCGCCAGCACAGCTGCCCAGAGCCATTTGTTCCGCAAGAAGCGGCGTGGGGAACTCGTTTTCCCCTCAGCGAAATGAGTTTTATCTTCCTCCATCATAGCAGTAAGATTTCTTTTAGTGAATCAACATTTAGGTGTAGCGCAGCTCGGCAGAGCCGGCTTTCGTGCTACAAAGTTACGAAAAACAATGCATACAGCGAAGCAATCAGACGCTTATTTCCACCATTTCATCATTTTTTAATATAAGAATGGAATTATTTTGGCTTAGCAATGCTTGAAGAAGCGCATAGCATCTTTCCCTTTTCACTTGGACGCCGATAAATAAAGGGATTCAAAAAAGCCCCCCCCAAAAAACAGCCTAAAAAAGCAAAAAAACAAAAAGCAAAAAGCAAAAAGCAAAAAAAAGGTGAGGGTCAATCCTCACCTTTCTTCAATTTACGAAACAAATCGCGAACTTTCTCGTTGAGCAAGACGTCGATACTTTATCGGCGTCGAGCCAAAATATGCGTGAAACTTCAAAGTTTTTGTTTACCCCAAGAAAATATCGTCGAAATCATTTCTTGTTTTACAAGTTAATTTGTAACTTTGCGCTATGTATCATTCTATTCTCTCTCTCTTATCAACATGAACAAGACTCTCTTCGCATCGGTTCTGATGCTCCTGACGTCCCTGCCGGCTCTGGCTCAGGGCTCCGTCGATGACTACAAGCGTGCCTACGGTATCCGTAACAAGTATTCCGGCAAGATGACTCACGGCGACGTGCAGGCTCACCGCCTGGGCGACGAGCACTCGTTCTGGTATTCCGTCTGGAACGGCGACAGCACGCAGTACAAGCAGGTGAATGCCGAAACGGGCGAAGTGACCCTCCTGCCTGGCAACCCCGAGCGCGACGGACAGAACCGCCGGCTGTGGGGCCGACAAGCTGGCGAACGGGAGGAGGGTGCCGAAAAGAGCGTGCCCGTGAGGATGAACCAGGAGGTGACCCGCCACTCGCGTCAGCGCCACTGGATGGAGACGGGCGACGAGAAAAGCGGCTGGCAGACTTCGCCGGATAAGAAGTTCAGCATCTTCCACAAGCAGAACAACCTGTGGGTGATGAACAACCCCGAACCTCGGCCGGCTGAGGCGGCTTCGGCCGACGAGCCCCGCATCGACCAACGCCCCATCGACTCGGAGCGTCCGCTGACTACCGACGGCACCGACTCGTGCTACTACAGCGGATGGGGCTCGTTTTCGGACGACGGAAAATATTTCGCCACGACAAAAATCGTCCCTGCCCCCAAGCACTATGTCTATTATGTCGAGGCTGTGCCCAGCGGCGACATCGAGAAGCAGGGTCGCAGCAACCACCCGAACGTGAGCCGGAGCGTGGGCGAACTGACCCAGTGGGAGACGGGCGGCGGTGTGCGCGGCGTGCAACCGGTGCTGCACAAGCAGGAGTATCGCAAGCCTGGCGACACACTCGACTTTCGCATCCCCGTCATCGTCGAAGTGGCGACGGGACGTGTGATCGAACCCTCGACCGAGCTGTTCGAAAGCCAGTATGAGGTGTCGCGTCCGGAATGGAATAAGGACATGAAAAGCGTGCGCTTTGAGTTCAACGAACGAGGTCACCACACCTACCGCCTGCTCGAACTCTCTGCCGAGACGGGACGTGTGCGCTGCATCCTCGAGGAGAAGAACGACAAGTATATCAACTACGGTCGCATCTTCCGCCACCACTTCGACGACGGACGACGGATGCTGTGGACGAGTGAGCGTGACGGGTGGAATCATATCTACCTGTACGACAAGGAAAAGGCAAAGCTTGTCCGACAAATCACGAAGGGGCAATACTATGTGCGCGACGTCGTGCGAGTGGACGAGGAGAAGGGGGTGATTTACTTCACCGCCAATGGACCTACGGGACTGCGCCAGAACGAGCAGGAGGACCCCTATCTCATCCATTATTACAAAGTGGGGCTGAACGGCAAGGGACTCACTTGCCTCACACCCGAGGAGGGTAACCACCGCGCCACCTTCACCAGCGACATGGCGTACCTCATCGACACCTACTCCACCGTCACCACGCCACCAGTCAGCGTGCTGCGCTCTGCGGCAGACGGACATGTCATCAAGGTGCTCGAACAGGCCAACATCGACCGTCTGGTGGCGCAGGGTTGGAAAGCGCCGGAGGTGTTTGTGGCGAAGGGTCGCGACGGCGTGACCGACATCTGGGGACTCATCCAGCGTCCATCAAACTTCGACCCGTCGAAGAGGTATCCTGTCATTGAATACATCTACAGCGGTCCTGGCGACCAGTACGTACCGAAATCGTTTACTCCATGGCTCTACAACCTGGCTGACTTGGCCGAACTGGGATTCATCGTGGTCCAGATGGACGGCATGACTACCTCGTTCCGAAGCCGTGCCTTCGAGGAGGTGTGCTACAAGAACCTGAAGGACTCGGGATTTCCCGACCGCATGCTGTGGATCAAGGCTGCCGGCGCGAAGTATCCCTACATGGACATCGACCGTGTGGGCATCTACGGATGCTCGGCCGGCGGACAGGAGGCTTTGGCTGCCGTCCTCTTCCACGGCGACTTCTACAAGGCTGCCTACTCGGCTTGCGGATGCCACGACAACCGCATGGACAAGATTTGGTGGAACGAGCAGTGGATGTCCTACCCCATCGACTCGAGCTATGTGGAATGTTCCAATGTCGAGAATGCCTACCGCCTCGAACGCCCGCTCATGCTCGTGGTGGGCGAACAGGACGACAATGTCGATCCTGCCTCGACGATGCAGGTGGCAGATGCCCTGATCAAGGCTGGCAAGGACTTCGAACTCGTCGTCATTCCTGGTGCTCACCACACGATGGGTGAGAGCTATGGCGAACACAAACGCTACGATTTCTTCGTCAAGAATCTGCTGGGAGTCAACCCTCCGAAATGGAGCGAACTGCGATAAAAGTGAAATGTAAAAAATTAAAAATTAAAAATTAAAAATTAAAAATTAAAAATTAAAAATTAAAAATTAATAATTAAAAGCCTCCCGATTTGGACTCCCCCTCTATAGGAGGGGGTTGAGGGGGAGACTTCTTTCAATTCTTAATGACGAACAGCACGAAGGAACTCGGTACAGAACCGATTGGACGATTGCTGATGCGCTATGCCGTGCCGGCTGTGATTGCCATGACGGCTTCAAGCCTCTACAACATTGTCGATCGCATCTTCATCGGACACATCGGCGAGGCAAGCGAAGGAGCATTGGCGCTGACGGGACTTGCCGTCACCTTCCCCATCATGAACCTATCGGCAGCCTTCGGCGCCATGGTCGGCGTGGGTGGTTCGACACTCATCAGTGTGAAGCTCGGACAACGCGACGACGCGACTGCCCAGCGAGTGTTGGGCAACGTGGTGACGCTCAACATCATTGTCGGCATCGCGATTGGCATCTTGGGCTTGCTGTTCATCGACCCCCTGCTCTACTTCTTTGGTGCCAGTGAAAACTCGTTGAGCTATGCCCGCGAGTATATGTTCGTCATCCTGCTCGGCAATGTCGTCACACACCTCTACCTCGGACTCAATGCTGCCCTGCGATCGACTGGGCACCCCACCATCGCCATGACAGCCACCATCGCCACGGTCATTGTCAACTCGGTGCTCGACCCCCTGTTCATCTTCACCTTCGGCATGGGCATCCGTGGAGCAGCCATCGCAACCATCCTGTCACAGGTGTTTGCACTCGCCTATGTATGGGTGTTCCTGAGCCGACCCTCCGAGCTTGTGCACCTGCAACGCGGCATCTACGGCTTGCGTCAACGCATTGTCAAGAACATCCTGCAGATTGGACTTTCGCCCTTCTGCATGCAACTCTGTGCCTGCCTCGTCGTCATCCTCATCAACAAAGGATTACAACGTCATGGCGGTGACCTCGCCATTGCAGCCTACGGCATAGTCAACGGCATCACCTTCCTCTTTGTCATGGTGGTGCTGGGCATCACGCAAGGAATGCAACCCATTGCCGGCTACAACTACGGAGCGCAGAAATATGAACGTGTGGGTCAGGTGCTGCGCTACAGCATTCTCTATGCCACACTGGTGATGTGCTGCTCATTCGTCATCTGCGAATTTATCCCTCACCTGCCAGTCCTGCTCTTCACTTCCGACCCTGCTCTCACCCAGCTGACCATCGACGGCATGCGCATCATCGTTTCGATGTCGCCGCTTGTGGGATTCCAGATTGTCGTGGGCAACTTCTTCCAAAGCATCGGCATGGCGAAGAAGAGCATCTTCCTCAGCGTGAGTCGACAGCTGCTCTTCCTCGTCCCCTTCCTCCTCATCTTCCCCGAGATTTGGGGAACGAATGGCGTGTGGCTCAGCATTGCCGTCAGCGACCTGATCAGTGTCATCACCGCAGCCATTATGCTCTGGCACTTCTATCGGACAGGAGGCATCACCCGTTCGTCCATTAGCATTTAACCAAACTAATCTTAATAATAACTGATTATGGAAAATTATGTGATTACCATCGGCCGCGAACTTGGCAGCGGCGGAAAGTCCATCGGCGAAATGATGGCCAAAGAACTCGGAATTCCTGTCTATGACCGTCGTCTCATCATGATGGCTGCCCAGGAAAGCGGACTCGCTCCCGAAGTGTTTGAAAAGGCAGACGAAACACCTGGTAAAGGCCTCATGTCGCACATCCTGCGCGGACTTTCCAGCCCCTTCGCTTCGTTCAACAGCCTCTACAACAATTCGATGTCGAAAGAATCCCTCTTCCAGGTACAGGCCGACATCATCAGGCAGAAAGCTGCGCAGGAAAGTTGCATCATCGTCGGACGATGCTCCGACTACATCCTGCGAGAACATCCACGCCACCTCGACATCTTTGTACGGGCTAACTACGAAGACCGTGTCGCACAACTGATGCGTCGCCATCAGTGCACCGACAAGGAGGCGAAGGAACTCATCGAGCGGATCGACGAAATGCGCAGCGAATACCACAACTTCTACGCCGAAACGAACTGGGGGGACAGCCGAGCCTACGACATCTGTGTCAACTCCTCCACTCTCGGCATCGAAGGTACGGCCGAACTCCTCCTGAGTTTTGTCCGTAAAGCACTGAACCTGTGACATTAAAACTATGTTACACAGGTAATAAAGGTGCGCCTGCATTCGTTATTGATAGTGTTATTTAGTAACGCATTTTTTGTTTAACTTTTAATTATTTTTCAATTCAACATGAAAAAGCTCTATGCTATTGTGGCTGCCGTTGCAGCCCTCTCGTTCACCGCATGTGGTAACAAGACACAGAACACAGCCGAGTGCGACTCGACATGTACCGAAGCTTGCACCTGCGATCCCTGCGAGTGCGAAACTTGCAAGTGCGGAGAAGAATGCTGCGAAGCTGCTGCTCCCACCACAGCTGCCCTTGCTGAAGCCGTCGAGGCTAAAGATGCTAACACGCTGCAAAGCAAGATTGAAGAATTCAAGGCTTACATCCAGAAGCTCATCAACGAAGGCAAGGCCGAAGAAGCCAGCAAACTGGCTGAACAGCTCAAGCAGTTTGTTGCTGAGAACAAGGAGAAGATTGCCGAATTCACTGCCGGAAACGAAACTGTCAGCGCTCTCGTCAACAAAGTGGCTGAAATGCCTACCGACGTCGCTGCTCTGGCCAGCTCACTCGGCCTGCAGGTGAAGGATGCTGCCGCTGGTGCTGCAGACGCCGTTGAAGGTGCTGCTGCCGGCGCTGCTGCCGCTGCTCAGCAGAAGGTAGAAGACGTGAAGGCTGATGCTGCTCAGAAGGCCAACGAGGCTGTCGAGGCTGGCAAGCAGAAGGCCAGCGATGCTATCGACAACGCTGCTGCCGACGTCAAGGGCAAGCTGGGTCTCTAATCCCCTACCCCATATTAAAATAAAATCCGCTGTCACATCGTTGTGGCAGCGGATTTTTTTGTATTGTTGCGGCGTTAGTTTGCTATTTTTTGCCGAATTCTTCGTCCACCTTAATCAGCGCAGCCACGGCGAAGGTGATGGCGCAGAATGCCATGACGATGATGAAGAAGGTGTGGTAGCCCACCATGTCCTTCAGCCAGCCACTCACCATACCAGGCAGCATCAAGCCCAAATAGCTGAGCCCTGTGCAGATGGCATAGTGACTTGTCTTGAACTCACCCTGACTGTAGTAGAGCATATAGAGCGTGAGAGCTGTAAAACCAAGTCCGTAGCCGAATTGCTCGACGAAGAGGCAGCTGCTGATGAGCCAAAGATTGGTGGGCAACGCTGCCGACATATATACATAAACGATGTCGGGCAACGTGATTGCCATCACCATAGGCCACAGCCAGCGTTTCAGACCGTCGCGACTGGCCAGCCATCCGCCGACGATACCGCCGAGCAACAGACCAATCAGCCCCACCGTACCATTGGCAAGACCAATCTCCTGCAGTGAAAGCCCAAGTCCACCTTCCGAGTTGGGACGCATGAGGAACGTAGCCGACATCTTCGTGAGCATAGCCTCCGGAAAGCGGTAGAGCAACAGGAAAAGCATGGCAAAGAGAGTGGCACGTGGCGGCATTTTCTGAAAGAACGTGACGAACATCTGCTTAATGCCTCGCCAAACTTCGCTGGCATTGCTATCAAGTGTGCGATCGGCTGCTGGGCGTGGCATGATGTAGCGGTGCCACAACCATAGACCGATGAACAGGGCAGCGAGAAAGTAGAAAATGAGGCTCCAGGTGAAGGCGATGTCGCTACGGAAATGGACCTGCAGCACTCCAGCAACAGGCACTAACACGCCATTACCAAAGATGACGGCGATGCGATAGAACGTGTTGCGAATGCCGACAAACCATGCCTGCTGGTGCGAGGTCAGTTCGAGCATATAATAGCCATCGGCAGCGATGTCGTGGGTGGCACTGCTGAAAGCCATGAGGAAGAAACAGAACATCGTTCCTTGGAACCAGAAAGGAGTTTTCAAGGTGAAAGCCACACCGGCCAGCGACGAACCCAGCAGAACCTGCATCAGCAGTACCCACCAGCGTTTCGTCTTGAATAGATCGACGAACGGACTCCACAGCGGCTTGATGACCCACGGAAGGCCCAGCCAACTGGTGTAAAGCGCAATCTCTGTGTCTTTCATCCCAAGCTGTGCGTACATATATACAGCCACCATCACGACAATCACATTGGGAAGTCCCTCACCGATATAGAGCGAAGGAATCCAAAGCCAAGGAGAAGTATGTTTCTCTGTTTTACGATTTTCCATAACCTTTTAAGATAATAGTATTTGGATAATAATGCTGAAGGATTTGGTCGTAGGTGAACCCCTGTTCTCCCATCACAGCCGCACCAATCTGGCATAGCCCGACGCCATGTCCCCAGCCACGTCCATGCAGGACAAAGCCTCCATCAGTCTTCTCCACCTCAAAGGCAGAGCTGTAGAGGTGACTCTCGCTCAATGCCCTACGGATGACCAGTTCCTTGCCAAGGACAACCGAAGCGTTGGTGCCCACAATCTTCAGTTGGCTGATACGTCCCGAAGGGCCACGATGCAGAGGGATGAGGTCGGTGATGGTGCCAAAGTCAATATCTGTCTTTCGGCAAACCAAGGCTGAGAGTTGCTCTTGTGAATAGCCGACATCCCAGCGGTAGAAGTCCTGTGTCTCCTGATCATAACTATTGAGTACCTGATGCAGAATATGTGGGTCGTGGGTGTTGCAATACGGACAGGAAACAGATTGCAGATAAGGCACATCGTCACCTTCCCAGCAAGTAGAAAACAACTCAGTCTTTCCCCCACAACATTTCGAGTATCGGGTGTCGCAAATTGTTCCTTGGTAGGTCAGCACCTCGCCGGAGGTCTCTCGTACGGCTCGGATGGCATTGGGATTGGTGATGCGGTGCAAGCCTTGGTAACGTTGGCAGTGGTCGTCGGCACAAACATCGAAGAGCTGGTGATCCTTCGGCGCAGCCATTGCCCAGCTGCGGGCAATCACAGCGTGCGCCTTGAGAAACTCCAACGAGGCTTCGGCACTCATCTCGCTGCTCACCACACTTTCCAAATAGTCTTCCAGCGGCAACACATTCACAGCCCAGACACCCTCTTCGTCCTCCACAAATTGCAGTTCGCCACAAAACGTCTGATCTTCGTTGCGCTGCCAATGGAAGTTGATGCCGATGCACACGTTTTTGATGGTAAAGGTGCCGTCGGCATGAAGTTGATAGGCGGGCTTATCCTTCGCATGCAGAATGCCTACACGGATGAATAGCTGCCTGTGTACGTCTTTATATTTCACTTTTCGCTTTGAAGTTTGAAGTTGACGAGTTGACAAGTTGACGAGTTGTTACTTTTCATCCTTCGTTGTACTTCGTACTTTGTACTTTGTACTTCCTTTTCGCTTTTCGCTTTTCACTTTTCACTTTTCACTTATTAGCCTTGCCAACTTCTTGAAGGATTCCGACGGCCTTATCAGCAGTCATACGGTCATAATCCTCCTTTCGCGGCGTGATGATGAGCCCTGCCATGTCTAATGCACCAGGGCTGACGAGACACTGAGCGCCTCCATCAGTCGTGTAACAAGCAGGACGATGTTTGGTGCGTGGAATGACAATGCTGACCCACTGTTTGTCGGCTTCCTCAAACCAAGCGAGCAAGTTCATCATCGGTTCACCACTTTCCACGTCCATCGGAAGTCGATCATAGAGCGAAAGAAACAACCGTTCGCTTTCCTCTGCACTGCCAGCCACGATGCACCAAGCCTCGACACAATAATTGCTCAGCACATATATGCCGTCGGTTGTTGATTGCGGTCGATAGAAGCGATTGAAATCACGCTCCAGCGGCACCACTGCCCGTCGGCCTGCCTGGAAATGCAAATGATCAGGGGCAGAAGCACCGCAGCGAGGACCGTTGTAGAAGAGGAAAAGTCCTGTCAGTTGCTCCGCCATGTGCATCATGTCGATATAGGTTTGGCGGATGCGCTGCGGTTCGTGCACCGTCGAGGGCAACGTGAAATGCAGCGGAAGTATGGGAAACGGATTGACAAGCAATTCATAGTGCCCGTCGAGCAGAGGCAAAGCCTCTTGAACAGCAGGACGATTCGTGCTGCATAGGAAACATGGGCGCTCTGCAATCGTTTTCTTATCAATCTTTGCACCAGTCGAAACGATACGAGCCGGATTGAATTGCACAGCCAATTCAACCCTTTCCGTTTCCAACACCTTCACCTTCACCTCACGAAGTGCCGCCACATTCTGCTGAGCCAAAGGCCAAGATTTCAGTTGTCTGTCGAAAAAGTCAACAGCCTCCCTACAGCCTTCCATATTTTAATCTCGCCAATATTTCCATCGTGCGGAGCGAGTCTTTGTATTGATTGTTCGCATTCACACGATCGTGCGACAAAGCAGCATCAGAGTTTCCCTCCCAGCGGCGGCACAAATACAATTCTTCATAGATACGACCAATCCTGTAACGACGTGAAAATGCCAGTCCCAGCGCATAGTCCTCACCATAGCTTGTATTAGGAAAACCCTGTTCACGAAGCAATGGAGTGTAGAAAGCACGTGGTGCACCCAGGCCGTTAATTCTCAGCGCATTATTGCGGCCATTCTCATCCGTCCATTCCTTGTGGTCGATGAGTCCTGGCGGCAACGTCCGTAGCTCGAAGTCACACATTCGATACGAACCGATGACCATGGCGCAATGCTCCTGATGAAACTTATCGACAATGCGTTGCAGGGTATCTGTGCCGCTATACAAGTCGTCGCTGTCCAGCTGGATAGCAAAACGTCCACACTGCTCGTGGCGAATTGCCAAGTCCCAGCAACCGCCGATACCCAGGTCATTCTCCTTCGGAACGATATGCACGAGTCGCGAGTCCTTGCCCTTCAGCCTCTCCAACACCTCCGTCGTACCGTCAGTCGAATGATTATCAACCACGATCACATTGAAAGGAAACGACGTCTGCTGGCTCAGCGCAGAACGGACAGCATCCTCAATCGTGCGGACACGGTTGCGAACAGGAATAATGACCGAAGCCTCATGTGCAAAACCTTCGGCAAAGGTGACATCGTGCACCGTCTCTGGAGAAATCCAGGCACCGATAGCCCTTAAGTGTTCAGTGCAGATACGTTCACATTCCCGTTGTACCTCAGCATTGCGAGGGTCAACATAGTCGAACTGCTTCTGTCCACTCATTCTCAGGTCTGTCTCCTCCACCGTGTAGAGCAATTCGCCCAAGTGCACAATCGGTTGTGGCACATCTGTCATCCGAGAGACGAAGAGTCGCAAGTCGTAGAGCGTCGCATATCGGGTCAGCTGCTCCATGCTCAAATCGGGATGCAGGGCGAGATACTGCGACAGGGCTGTATCGCTCACCATCAGCAAGGCACCCATGTCGAAATCGTCGCGCACCGACCCCAGCTGATAGTCAAGACAACGATACACCTCGCGCTCACCAGCCTTCATCGCATAGTAGTCGCAATAGACAAGGTGAGCACCCGTCTGGCGTCCCACCTGCACCATGCGTTCGCAGCAGCGATAGCCAGGCTTCACCCCTGGCCTGACGTGTAGGAAATGATAAGTCGCTTCCATGATCAGGAGGTCAGAAATAGTAGCCAAGGCCCACCTTCACGCCCACCTTGCTCTTATGGCCGAAGTCGGTCAAGCTCATGTCGTAGTAGGCAGCAGGCTCAATCGTGATATGACCACCAAGGAAGAAGCAGTAGCCCACCTCGGGCGTGAGCTGCAAGTCGTTGAAGTTGCTGAAGTGGTGCAAGTAGCGCAGGCCACAACCCAGGTAGAGACCGTTCTGCTCGATGTAGTAGCGGCCCTTGGCACCCAGATAGAGCGTCTGCAAGTCACCCTTTCGAAGGTCGAAGCCCGCCTCACCCAGCAGCATCCAGTCCTGACGGAACATATAACCCGCCGTCATGTCGGCACCCAGTTGAAACTCGTCGTAGTCGCTGTACGACAAACCGGCACTTGTGAGCGATGCGCCCAAATACTTCTTGCCCTTTTCAAACTGGGCAAAGGCACTGGCCGACGTCAGCATCAGCAACAGCAGTGCCATACATGTTTTCTTCATAAGCATCATTTATAATTACAGTTATTAATAATTAGACAGAACTCATATCTCGCATTTCGTAGCGCAAAATTACAGAAAAAGCCCGACCTCTGCAAATCTTTGGCTCATTTTGTGTCCACCGCCAAGAAATTCAGCGTGCACTGCGAGTCATACTGGCTGTGCACACCCAAAGTTATTCAGTGGGCACTGCCATGAAATCCGCTGTGCACTTCCAAGAAAATCAGAGCGCCGAGCGATGAAAAAAAACACCGCAGTGCCAAGGAAATGACACTGCAGTGTGATTTGACAGGCTCGGCGCCCGTCGTCGCAGGTTGAATGGACGTGAACGGAAGATGTGCGTGGTTCAGAGGTCGTGACGGTCCTCCATCTCCTCTCGTTTGCGCAACACCCAGTAGAGAGTAAGGATGATGACAACGTAGATGATGAGGTTGGGAAGATTGACGGTCCACGCTCCCCACTCTACTCCATAATAGACGTAGAAGGCTGTGCCGACGAGCAGCAGTGTCCAGGGCAGCCAAGCAGATTTACGGATGCGTTTCATGTTTACGGCGATTTTTGAAGAACGTGAATAAAAAGGCTGTAAGGCACAGCAGGGTGACAAGGGCTGCGACGCTGTAGCCTACCGCGATGGGGAGGTGAAAGCCTTCGGGGACTATGCAGATGTAGCTGATGCACACCATGGTCATGAAGATGGCGGGCAGGAGTGTGATGATGAACAGTTTGCGGCGACGTGCCAGCCAAACTGTGACGGTCCAGAGGGTGACCATGCCGAGGCTTTGGTTGACCCACCCAAAATAGCGCCACAGGATGTCGAAGTTGACAAACATGAGGAAGAAGGAGACGAGGAAGAGGGGGGTCGTCATGAGGATGCGCTGCCAGACGCGGCGCTGGGGCACTCGGAGGAAGTCGGCGGCAATGAGCCGTGCCGAACGGAAGGCGGTGTCACCTGTGGTGATGGGTGCTGCCACGACGCCGAGGATGGCGAGTACGGCTCCGACGGTGCCCAGCCATGAGTGGCATATCTGATTGACGATGATAGCTGGATTCATCTTTCCTGTCTCGGGATTCGTCATCGCCGTGAGTAGTTTTTCGTAGGGAGTAGCACCTTCAACAGCAAGACTGTCGGCGAACTTGATGGCTGCGGCTGCCCAGATGAGAGCGACGAGTCCCTCGGTGATCATGGCTCCATAGAAGATGGGGCGCCCCAGCCGCTCGTTCTTCATACAGCGTGCCATCATGGGGCTTTGGGTGGCATGGAATCCACTGATGGCTCCACAGGCGATGGTGATGAAGAGTATGGGGAAGAGGGGCAGTTTGGCTGCTTGAGGATGATGGTTGGCAAAGGCTTCGGTGATTTCGGGCAGTTGTCCTTGCTGTGCAAAGATTCCGTAAAGCACGCCCACAGCCATGATGAGGAGGGCAATGCCGAAGACGGGGTAGATGCGCCCAATGATTTTGTCGATGGGCAGGAGTGTGGCGAGGAGATAATAGAGGAAGATGACGATGCTCCAAACGAGAAAGCTGCCCCACTGTCCCCACGACGTGGTCATTGTGGCAAGCAGGGTGGCAGGCGTAGTGACGAAGACGGCGCCGACCAGAATCATCAGGACGAGCGAGAAGATAAGAATGAATACTTTTGCTGTTCGTCCGAGCTGCTGTCCTACCAGTTCGGGTAGGCTGGCGCCACTGCTACGCAAGGAGAGCATACCACTCAGGTAGTCGTGGGTGGCTCCTGCGAAGATGCAGCCAAGCACGATCCAAAGATAGGCTGCCGGGCCGAACAGGATGCCCTGGATGGCTCCGAAGATAGGGCCTGTGCCTGCGATGTTGAGAAACTGGATGAGGAAAACTTTCCATGTGGGCATGGGAATGTAATCGACACCGTCCTGCATGGTGTAGCAGGGTGTCTTGCGGCGTGCGTCGGCTCCGAACACTCGTTCAACGAATGTGCCGTAGAGCAGGAATCCGAGCAGCAGCAGGAGGATGGATGTGAGAAAGGTAATCATAGTGAAAAAGTGAAAAGTGAAAAGTGAAAAGTGAAAAGTGAGAAGTGAAAAGTGAAAAGGAAGTACAAAGTACAAAGTACGAAGTACAACGAAGGATGAAAAGTAACAACTCGTCAACTTCAAACTTCAAAAGTGAAAAGTGAAAAGTGAAAAGTGAAAAGTGAATGGTTTAGTGTTTAGTGTTTAGTGCTTAGTGTGTTAGCAGACTCAGCAGAACACTCAACTCTCAACACTAAACACTAAACTAAAATTCAACTTATCATACTATTTTTCCGTGTGACACATGAATTCCGGTGCGGATGATGCGGGCGGGATTGCCGGCAACGATGGTGTTGCTTGGAACGTCTTTGGTTACGACGCTGCCACCGCCGACGATGACTTCGTCACCGATCGTGACACCTGGCATGATGATGGCATTGATGCCGATGACGCAATCGTGGCCGATGTGGGTGTCGGCGCGTAGCTGACGGCAATGATCGTGTGCAAGTATGTAGGCCCCTGCCAGCACCCATGTGTGGGCTCCGATGTGGATGCCTCGAGGATTGGTGCTCTTATCCAAATGGGCTTTATACGAGAGACGAACGCCCTGAGAAAGGTCCATATGGTAAATTCGCCGCAAAAGTGCAGGATACCAATACGTTAGTTTTACCCAAATCTTTGTTCTGAGATTCATATTAAATGTTTACTATTATTGAGCGTGATGCGTGAAGTGAAGACTGATGAAATCGAAATTCCCGAGCTGCGCTCGCCTACCCGTAGCCTTTCACGACAGCATAGCGTTCGCTTCATGATTTACATTCAAAAGCAATATGCAAAGTTGACATGTAGTCGAATCTTTTCGTAGCGCTGCTGCAACGGGATTGACATTTGCGGACAGACCGACAAGGTGCCATGGGCAAGTGATTGGATGCGTAATCGTACGCCGGCGCGAATACGGTCTTCCGGCTGTCTGAATTCTGGTATATTAGAGAATGCCAGGTATAGTGCTGCTACTTTGAACACACCTACATAGGTTTCGAAAGAGCAGCAAGTTTTGTAGTCGAGGCCTGTGTCGTAGTGAGGATTCAGTGTGGCATGGAGTGAGTAGTTGTCGGCGCTGTCAAAATGGTAGGATGCTGCGACGAATGCTCCGTAGTCCTGATACATGCCATTGTGTGTACTGCCCCAGTAGGCAAGACATTGCAGGCGTAGGTGATTATTCACAAATTGGTGCCTGTAGCCGGCGTAGAGTCTGAAATGCTGTAGAGAGATTTTCTCTGAGTAGATGCTGTGCTCCAACATCAAGGGCATACGTTTGAAAAACACATGCTGAAACTGCAAAAACCTGCTGTCTCGCATGGCTATCCGATTGGTCTGAGCCATTAGGATATTTACGGAACTCACTGAGAGAAATATAAGGATGCAGATGACCTGTCGCATTGATGTCAATAGTTTCGAATAATTTGGTTTGTGAGGATTTCGTAGCAGGCATCGTTGGGATGCAAACCATCTAAAGTATAGGAAGGGTTGAGCTGTTCATCAATCAAGAGCATGGAATAGACGTCGAGGTACGTCCAACCATGTTTCGCAGCACATCGCTTCATCCGTTGGTTGAAGTCTTTGATGATATTATTTTTGATGTGAGCCATGTCGTTGCGTTCTGTATTGGTCGGAAGGACAGAGAAGAGATAGATTTTTGCAGCGCCCAAGTTTTCAATGGCCCGTTCATAGCGTTCTGAATACATATCAAGAAAGAGAGGAATTTCCTCGGGCGTTTCAGATGGCCCCAAATCATTGGTTCCAGTGAGAACCACCACTCTCTGTCCATGAAATTTCCCTGCAAAATCCTCAAGATAGTGGAGACCACTATTCGACTTTCCATAGTTATCTGTGATGAAAGTGGGAAAAAAACGTCTTACATCCCAGCGCTCCACATTGGAATCACCAATAAAGGCCAGGCGATAATCATCCTCACGCTTCTCACACGAGGTAAAAATCAATGTACAAAGTATAATGAATAAACTTCTCAACATTATCAGTTCGTACCGTCAAACATTGGCATGGTGGCCTCGCCTGCATGCGAAATGCCTTCGCGAATGAACACCTTCTTGATAGTCAGCCAAAAAATTTTGAAGTCCAAGACAAAAGAGAGATGATCAACATACCATACATCATACTCAAATTTTTTCGTAAAAGTGATAGCATTCCGACCATGCACCTGAGCCCAACCCGTGATACCGGGACGTACCTCATGGCGCCGCATCTGCTTAGGTGTGTAGAGCGGAAGATAGCGTACAAGCAAGGGGCGAGGCCCAATAAGCGCCATGTCACCCTTCAGAACGTTGATTAGCTGTGGCAGTTCGTCAATGGACAGCGAACGAACCAAACGACCCACACGGGTCAGCCGGTCCTTATCTGGCAGCAGCTCACCATCAGCCCCACGGCGGTCGTTCATCGTCTTGAACTTAATGACTCGGAAGATTCGTCCATCCTTGCCAGGACGATCCTGACAGAAGAAAGCGCCATCGCCACCATTGGCAACATAGAGCACCAAAGCCACCAACAAGATAAACCAGCCAATCAGCAGGAGGGCAACAGCCACCAAACAGAAGTCTATGATACGTTTTAGGTAATGTCTATACATAAGCCATCAAATTTCAACCAGTTCGGGCACCACCACATCCTTTAACTCCAGCCACATCGTGCCCCAACTCAGTCCCAGGCCGAACGAAGAACAGAGCAAACGCACCGTCTCGCCTGAGGTGAGACGCTCACGAATGCGAGTCACCATCAGCGTCGGGATGCTGGCACCGCCAAGATTACCAAATTCTTCCAAATTATAAGGTACACGCCCTGCCGGCAGTTTTAGTTTCTTCACCACCCGATCAACAATCAGCTTATTCGCCTGATGAATCAGGAAATAATCTACATCCCTATCCTTGTCAATGCCTTCACGCTCCATAAACCGAGCCACACTGCGGGGGGGCTTAGAGATAGCAAACGAAAACACCGACATGCCGTCAATCAGCGTGTGCATCGGTGCACGCACAATGCCATGGCCAAAGTCCTCCTCCACCAGCGACTCAGCAGAGAAAGGATGACGAAAACCGCCATGCGGCGTCATCAATGCCTGTGAGCCACTGCCGTCCGTATTGAATTCAATCACCATCGGCCGAGCCTGGGGATCATATTCCAAGGCGATGGCAGTACCACCGTCGCCGAACAGGGGCACTCGGCTCTTGTCCTTCATCGAACCCATTCGTAGGGCAGTGTCACCCACCAGCAGTAATGCACGCCGCACCTGTCCACTCTGTAGCAAGTTGCCAGCCACAGTCATCGCATACATACATCCACAGCAGCCCATCGGCAGGTCCAAGCAGAAACAGGTTTCGCTCAGACCCATACGCTCCTGCAGCAAACAGGCAGTCGGAGGAGTTCGATAGTCACCCGTCACCGATTCGAAGACAAGTACGTCAACACTCTCCTTCGCCCATTCCAGTTCGTCCAACAGACGTTCAGCAGCAGCTTGACACAAGTCGGACGCACAAACATCCAGCGGAGCAATGCGCCGCTGGCGTATGCCCACCGTATTGTTGAAAACCTCAGCTTCTTCTGCCGTGAAGAAGGGCAGGTCTTCCGTCTTTACAATCTGTTTCGGAACGCAAGCCGACACACCGGCCATCCTTACGTTCTCAATCTTCCATTGCGCCATTGCTCAATACACATTGATCAACACTCGACATCATACTTGTGCAAAATCTCTCGTGCAGCCTGGTACGATGTGCAGGCAACAATGTCCTCAGGGTCAAGCATCAGGTCAAACCGATCCTCAATGAGGCTAATGATGTTCAGCTGGTGAACCGAGTCCCAGCCGTCAACAGTATCCTTGGTAAAATCCTTGCCCAAATGATCTGCCACATCGCCGAACACTTCGGTGAAGATGGCATTCAGTCGTTCTGTATTGTTCATTCCGTTTTAGCTTTTTCCATTACATTAAAATAGTAACGGAAGGCTCTGGCTTTTATTATTAAAAAAACTAAAAAAAACGGAAGGAAAGCGAAAAATCGCGAAAAATCGCGAATTCTCCCCTTCAGGAATCAAAAAAATATTGAACTAACGCTCAGTATTGTGGCAGTTGCTGATAGAGTTTCTTGCCTGCTTCGTTCTTGGGTATCCGGTCAATCACGCGTAGCTGGAAGCTGGTGGCGGGCAGACGTGTGGCAGCAATGAGTGCCTCGCTGACTTCGGCGGAGCGGGTGGCATCGGTGATATAGACAATAAGTTGCTGGTCGGTTCCGACACAGGCACATTCGTTGCCGACGATACCTTGAACGATTTGTTCGCATTCGTCGAGTCCAATGCGTTGTCCGTATAGCTTGAGGAAACGACTGAGCCGACCGACGATATAGTAGCAGCCGTCGTCGTCGCGATAGGCAAGGTCGCCGGTATGTATGAATCCGTGACGCTCGTCGCCCAGGGCTAAATCGGCACGGGTGTATGCATAGCCGAGGGTGACGTTACGTCCTCGGTAGCACATTTCGCCCTGGACATGGCTGTGGGTGATGGTGTTGCCTTGGGTGTCGATGAGCGACAGTTCGCCGTTGGGAACGGCGATTCCGATGCTGCCCACCTTGTCACAGGCCCATTCGGGAGGTAGCCATGCCATGCGGGCGGTGCATTCCGACTGGCCGTAAGTGGCTATCCAGCGTCGTCCGGTATCACGGCAGTATTCGGCAAAACGTCGGTTGAGGTCGGTGGGCATCTTTCCTCCTCCCTGCGTGAGCAGTCGCAGGTGGGGAAGGTCCATACGGAAGAATCGCATGAGGTTGAGAATGTGGTAGCTGTAGGGTACGCCGGTGAAACTGGTAGCCTGTTCTTCCTTCATGAATTGCCAGAAGCGGGCGGATGTCATGCTCTGCCCAGTGAGTAGGATGGTGGCTCCAACACTTAGGTGGCTGAAGAGAACGGAGAGTCCCATGGTGTAGTAGAGTGGCAGAACGAGGAGGGGTCGGTCTTGGTCGGTGAGTTGGAAGAAGGTGGATATGTTGAGGGCGGATGCTTCGATGTTGTCGTAACAGTGGCGTATGAGTTTCGGACTGCCTGTGCTGCCGGAGGTGGGCAACAGGTGGGAGAGTTGGGGGTAGAGTGTCTCCCCCGCATCCTCGGATGTAGGGGTAAACGACTCTTTTTCCTTCCAGACGAATACGGGCTGATAGGTATCGTTAAGATGGTCAAGGAGTGTGGGCTCGGTGTGTAGGTTGAGGATGAGGGGAACGAGCCGTTCGGAGGCAAGGGCTGCCATGATGGTCAGGGCGCATTGGGCTGTGTTTTCGACAAGGAGAAAACAAAGGGTGCGCTCCGTGTATTGTTTCCGAAAGGTTTCGGCCTGTCTGACAATCTGTCCATAGGTGATCGTGTTGCCTTCGGAATCGATGACGGCTGGGTGGTCGGAGGGTATGTGATCTAAGTTGAGGAGCATGGGAAAAAGTGAAAAGTGAAAATATTCTTTTGGACACACTTCATGTGGAAATTTCACAAATTTGGTCCCAATTAAGCAAATTTAATTTGTAAAATTTTTGAAAACAATTTGAATAATTTCCCGACGAAGTCGGCTTACATTAAAAGTGAAAAACTTCAAACTTCAAATTTTAAATTTCAAAATTGAAAGTATATTAGATTGAAGCACAGCCATCGACTCCGAGTATCTGTCCCGAGATGTAGGAGGCGCGGTCGCTGGCCAGGAAGGCACAGGCTGTGGCGATGTCCTGGGGGGTGCCAAGACGGCCAAGGGCTATACGGCTGATGCGTTGGTCTATCTTTTCTCCGCTGGACTCGTAAAGTTCGGCAAAGCGTTCGGTCTTTACGATGCCTGGTGCCACTGCGTTGACTCGGATTCCTTGCGCTGCCAATTCCTTGGCGGCGGACTTGGTAAGGGCTATGATGGCTCCCTTGGTAGCGGAATAGGCTACTTGTCCTGGCGAGCCGAGGACTGCTGTGACGGATGCTATATTGACGATACTTCCACCACCAGTCTTGGCCATGAGACGGGAAACAAGCTGAATAAGTTCAATGACGGCGATAACGTTGATGCGGAACATGAGTTCGGTCTCTTCGCGCAGAATCATGCCTATCTTGCGGTTGAAGACGACGCCGGCATTGTTGACAAGCACGTCAATGCGGCCTTCTTGCTTGAAGACTTGCATCATGGCTTTTTTAACGGCGGCAGGATCGGTGACGTCGAAGCATAGAGGTATGACGCGGGTGTTGGTACCAGCGGCAAGCACTCTCGCCCACTCTTCCATCACGCCTTGCTGGCGGTCGGCGGCATAGACGATTGCTCCGTCGTGAGCCATCTGCTCGGCAATGGCACGTCCAATGCCTTGTGCTGCACCTGTGACGACACAAACTTTATGGGATAGCAACATATGAAATGTAGAGATTTTTATCAAGAGAGCGTACGTCCCCCATCTATCTTGATGGATGTTCCTGTCACCCAGCTACTTGCATCAGAAAGAAGGTATATGATACCGTATGCCACGTCTTCGGGACGGCCAAATCGGCGAAGGGGGTATTTCCGACATTCAGCTTCTCGTTGTTCGTCTGTCCAACTTAAGGTAGCAGCCCCTTCGGTTTCGATGATGGCTGGGTTGACACTGTTACAACGGATGTCTCGAGCAGCGAGTTCAAGCGCTGCTGTTCTCATCATGGCATCAAGTGCGCTCTTGGTAGAGGCATAAATACCATTGGCTGGTGTCACTCTATAGACACCGGATGCCGACGATACGAAGACAACGGATGCACGAGGTGCAAACTTGCGTTTTTTAAGTATATAACGAAGAAGCAGAACTGGTGCATTGAGATTCACTTGCTGCATCTGTGTCAGTTTCTCTTCTGTATAGGCAAGCAGTGGTACCAGTCCTATAACCCCAAACGAAAGTACAAGACCATCGATCGTGGTCAACATCGATACGAGCCGTTCTACATCAGCAAGCAAAGTGAGATCGGCACAAACCATTTGGTGCCCTTCTCCCGGAAGTTGAGTGAATGTCTCTGTCAGACGCTGTTGGTTTCGCCCGGTGATGAAAACAGTGGCCCCCATGTGAGCGCATTGGATGGCTGTTGCTCGTCCAATTCCGCTGGATGCCCCCGTAATGAGTATGTTTTTTTGAGCAAGAGTGAATGGGGATGGTGTGCTCATTGCTTCGATGCGACGATGTCGTAGAGTTCTTGAAGTGTGTGTGTCTTTCGCATTTCTTCAGGCGAAAGTACGATGTCATACTCATCGTCTATCATAGTAATAATGAGCAGTGCTGTGAGCGAGGTCCATTCGTCTAAGTCACGGAAACGGGTCTCGGGGGTCAATTCGACACTGAGCATGTCAAACTGATCGGCAACGTTGTCGATAAATGCTTGGATATCCATAGAATTAAATTTTGTTGATTGAAAACACTTTTGCTGGCGAGCCCATCACGGTTGTCCCGCTCTTTACTCGACGAACGACAAAGCTGAGAGCTCCGACTCGTGAGTTGGACTCGATGATAACACCGTGATTAAGAACAGAACCTGTGTAGATATCAACTTCGTCCATCAATTGTGTCCCGCCCACCATGGTGACATGAGTGTCCACTCGATTCCAGTCGCCCATAACAGAGTCGTGTCCTATGACTGTATACGACTGGATGAGGTTGTATTTTCCTATCTTGGCTTCTGCTCCGATAGAGGTATAGGCACCAATCACAGTACCCTCGCCAATGGTGACGTTAGTTCCAATCCGAGCAGTCCGATGTATCATGGTGTAGAATTGCCCCCCACGTTCAATGATTCTTTCCATACATTTGCGACGCGAATGCCCACCAATGGAGCATACAAAACAATCGTCGGCTACGGGTTGATAGGCTGAGATGGTTCCCAGCATGGGAGGGTATCCTTTAAAATTGTCAAGGGCCTGGATATTATCGTCGATAAAACCTTTTATTATAAAGTCTGTGCCAAAACCCAGGCTCTCTTGGGCCATATCGAAGAAAGTGCGACCCATTCCTCCGGCACCGATAATTATCAAATGTTTCAAGGGGTAGAGTTGTTTTACAAATAAGAGCGATTTTATGAATATTTATCAGAATAACGTAAAAGATACGGAATTATTACAAATACGGGGAAAGTTTTTTGTTTATCAGTTAGAATGACTTGAGGTTGAATGTTGCACAACATCAAGAAAGATGGATGAAAGCTGTCGTCCGATGACTTCAGCTCCGAATCGTTGAAGACACCGTTCTGCAATGTTTCTTCGGTCATAAGTTAAGAAGTTCTGCTGCATGAACACCAAAGCATGAAAGAAGGCATCTGCATCGTTGATAGAGCAAAGCAAGCCGTCTGCTTCCTGTACAATAGATTCCGGTCCGCCACAACGTGTTGCAACGATAGGCAGCCCACAAGCCATGGCCTCTATACATACCACACTAAAAGTCTCCATCTGGGAACTCAGCAGAAATACGTCACTCTCCAGAAACTGTCGAGCTATTTCTGATTTTGTCAGTCGTCCCAGAAAACGAACCTGACCGTCAAGTCCCAAACGATGAACCTGTGACTCCAAACGTGTACGTTCAGTTCCTTCACCAATCAAGACAAGTTCCCAGTTGCTATCTACACCGTTGAGATTGGACAGGGCATCCAGCATCACGTCAAAACGTTTTCCATTGTTCAGAGAACCCACCGTAATATATCGAACACGAGAACGACGTCGCGGTTTTTCATTATACTGAAAATCGCTTCCCACAACATTATACACAACTTCAGACGGCTGCCCAATCAGTTTAATAATATTCTGCTGGAGAGCTGGGGAAACTGTAATGAGACGATCTAATTTAGTATAGATTTTTCTAATACTCTGAATCATGGATTCTGGAAGATTCTTCTTAGCCAGCTCCGACCAGTGTTCAATGGCAACAAGCGGAACACCATAACGCTGCTTCAGTTGGACTGCATTAGCGGTTACAAACAAATAATGGCTGTATAGGATATCAGGCCTCCCAAAACGCTTGCTGGCATATTCATATACCTTGCGCAGCTGCCACTGCTCAACTTTCCGACGGATACTCTTACCCAACAGACCTATGACACTGCTTGGTATTAAAAAGCAGTTGACAAAATGTATTCCTCTATCTGTATGGCAGCTAATACCTGGCTTGCGCCAAAACAACCTAAAGCGTGTATCGACACTAAGTACAACCACCTCATTACCTACAGAAACCAATGCTTCGGCCTGGTCCCTTTCAAAACAGCCCCATTGCGGAGAACGTGCTGTCGGAAATCCTCGTGCTATCAGAAATACCTTCATGTCTCACATTCATCATTTATCAGATTCTTCTTCAACACATCGAGAAACCCATGCCCGTACTTCAAATCCGGTTCGACATAATTGCCTTCAGCCCATTCGTTCCACGACTGCAGGAAAAGAATACGATGTTCTGCTTCTTTGTCTTTTACTAAAGATAGAGCTGTCTGCATCTGCCGGTCAAACTCCTCTGGAGTGCTATCAACATAAATACGAGCCTTCTTGCCGCTACGCGGGGTACGATCCCAACAAGGCAACAGCGTCGGAAAAACATTCTCCTGACGGTCACGCTCTACATACATATATTTATTGACTTTCTTTTGCGAACATTTAGAAACAACAAACTGGTGCAAAACATTTCGCACAACAAATCGCTTTACATAATCAAAGAGACTACGCGAGAGATCTTCAGCCCGATGATAGCCTCGTGAGTTAACGGCATCGAATCCTGCTTTTATCAGCCTTGGATACAGTTCTGAACTCTGATCAGGAATGGATTTCCGCAATACATCCCTAATCGTCAAATCTTTCTCATGTATATAGTTTTGCTGAACAGCTACAAAATAAATGCCAGGAATACCATTCTTGTTGGCCAGTTCCTGCCAACGCTTGATAAACGCACTCACATCAGGCAAATCCCAAGGACGGTACACAACGAACAAGGGTTTCCCATCGACATGGATATAGCGTGGGTCACGAAAAGCAGGTAATACAGCTTCAAAATGTTTGATGTCATCAGCCTCACTATACCGCTGCTCCATCAGTACTGAGAGTTCCATTTTGCGCGACCCTACATGCCATGACTTATTGGTCCACGACTCATTAGCCCATGCTAGACAGAAGGGAAAATCAGGCTTTCCGCTTTTCAGTACCTCAGAAAAAGGACGCTCCAGGATCTGACGACCATCACCAAACCAGTAGTGCCAGTAGCAAAAACCTTCAATGCCAGCCTCACGAGCCATGTCTGCCTGAGCCTGGCGCACCTCAGGCATACGCAAGTCATAATAGCCAAGGTCGGCAGGTACTCGTGGTTGGTAATGGCCTTTGAATAGGGATTTAGCCTTTCCAACATTGGTCCATTCCGTAAATCCTTTGCCCCACCAACGATCGTTTTCTGGGATAGGGTGAAACTGTGGTAAGTAGAAAGCCAACACTCGAGCTTTTCTGTTCATATCTTTTTATTTTCTTTTATAACGAGAGAAGAATTCTTTTATTATATTGTCAAAAGCACTGTTGAAACTTGTATTCATAGCTTGTGGGCTGGATTACCAACTACAATGGATTGGGGAGGAACATCGTGTGTGACGACACTGTTGGCACCGATGATGGAACCTTCTCCAATGGTTACACCAGGAAGAATGGTAGCTTTGTCACCTATCCAAACATTGTCACCGATAACGACAGGTCCCTTCGACTGGAGGGCGCGTCGAGCAGGCGGCTGCATGAGTTGTTCAGGAGTGGTTAATCCGTGAGCATTGTCTGTGATGGTCACTTGTTTTCCAATTAACACATGATTACCAATACGAATGTGACGAGCAGCAGTGATATGGCAGTTTTCAGGGATAGACACATAGGATCCTATTTCCAGGCGAGGACGTTCGACGCCAGGTACACCATACCAGGTAGAGAGTATGGTGGAGGTACCGATGGTGGTATAGTCACCGATGCTTATGTTTTCGCGTCCGTCTATCCGGACACGTGGAGCAAAGACTGTACATCGCCCAACGTACAGCATGCCGTGTGCGATGTAACCGGTTCGGATGTGACGGAGAATGTGTCGTTCGGTGACCTGAGTGAGGCGACGGAGGAGAATGGCCAGAAGGGTGCCGAGTGTTCGCAAAAGGTGACGCATGATGATAGATGATTATCAAAGTGAAATGTGAAGCGTGAAGTGAGAAGAATACGATTTTTGTTAGCGATGTCTACTTCGTGGAAATAGATTGAAGTTGTGCCTGTATCATGCGGGTCTTGACTGTGAGGCTGTGATGGTCTGTCTGTTCTGCGGCGTTGAGACGGGTGGTGTCGGCGAGTTGTTGCTGGATGTACTTGATGGCTGCGTCGATGCGTGCCTGATGCTGGTGGTAGTAGTCGATGCCGATGTGGTAGAGCATGACGCAGAAGTCGGTGACGTGCTGAAGGTTGTAGATTGCATAGGTGAGGGGGAGGGCCCTGCACATTTCTTGAGGCTGACTTCCGTCGGATTGTATCTGGGCATAGAGTCGTCGGTCGGCAAATTGTTGCACGAGGATGTTGAAATGTGGAGTATCTCCTATATAAAGGTCGATGGCGCAGGACATAACGTCGTAGGCTACGGAAAGGTTGTTTGGGGCTTGGCTTTGCTTGATGCCGAGGGGGCTTGTGCGCAGCCAACGGGCGAACTGACGGAACCACTTTTGCAGTTTGCGGTCGGTGGATCGATCAAGCTGACCATACGAACGCATGAGGCGGATGCTCTCTATGATATCAACAAAGACATAGGCTTCGATGATGCCAAAGTAGTTGCCTCGATTGTTATTGAGATTTTTTACAAACTGGGCGTAGTCGAAATTAGGATTCATACGGGTTTGTTTATCAATAAACCACGCCTGAATATCAGTGAGCCACTGATTCGCATATTTCTGGTTTCGGGTAAGATGGTAGGCCTGGCTTAGGAGACGAGTTCGCCTGGCAAGTGCATTAATCTTCTTGAGGTCGTAGGTATCGCCTTCAGGATTGCGCAGGCAGTCGCGATAGACGTAGGGGGAATCGGGGGAGAGGGTGTCGGGCCAAAAGTACATGCTGAAACTCTCGAAGTTATGAGGGTCTCCTGAGATGCTGACTTTCTTGTCGGTGACAACGGGAGATGGTGTACCGATGTAGGTATCAACTTCGGGAAAAATGGCTGAACGATTGAGGCACTGAAGATTCCAAATCAGGGTAGATGACTCTTGCGCTTGACCAAGGATAGCTACGAGGAAAAGAAAGATGGTGAGAAGATGATTCATGGCTGTTGTTGTTTTTTTATGTGTTTGAGCTTGCTTTTTGTTAGAAGGGTACGGTAAAGGTAATATGGCTCGAGTATGCCTAAGCGCGCAAAACGATATGGAAGAATATGACGCAAAAAATTAAGTGTACAAATCTGAAGCGCAAGTAGAAATCCATAGAGAGTGGAATAATGGCAGACAATATTTTTAATTTTGTTAAGGAATTGAGGCTGTGGGATGTCAGCACAAACTCTGTTAATCAAAAACAATGTTCCGATGTAGAGGGAGAAGTCGTAGCGATGGCCAAAGTGGCTTTGATAGCTGAGGTAGTTTTTCCGCAGGGTGTAGAGGTGGCTGTTCTGATGACTCGGGTCTGAGATGTGAGCTGATACAGTTGTGGGGGAGTATTTGATGCGGTAATAATAGTCGGGGGCGGTGAGAATGTATGTGTAGCGAGCTCCTGAGAGGAGGACTGTGATGTTGAAGTCGGAATCTTGTAGCGACAGGATCTTTTCGTCCCAGGTAATGTTGTGATGACGGAGATATTGTGTCTGATAGATATTAGACCAAACTATGAAGGGCAGAAATCGCTTTGCAAAACGTGCAAGGTCGTCCCCTCCCATGGGATAGCCAAAGGATTGGTGGTGTGGTTCCGTAATGGTTTCTCCATTCTGGATGACGGCAGAAGGAAATACGAGGAAGTCGTACTGTGGGTTTGCTAACATAGCTTCGATGCGTTGTCCGAGACAGGTGGGAGTAACTCGGTCATCGGAGTCGAAAAAGACGATGAAGCGACCTTTGGCTTGTTCCAGACCGATATTACGGCAAGTCTGTGCTCCCTTTGGAAGACGCTGACGTGTAATCAGCTGAATGCGCGGGTCGGACTGTGTGTAGGTGCGGAGCATATTGAGTGTTTCAGATTCGGAACCGTCGTCAATGAGCAAAAGTTCCCAATCCTGGTACTGATTGGCGATAACGGAATCTATCATGATGCTCACTTCTGCTGAATGGTTGTAGATGGGCATCACAATTGTGAGAACAGGGGTGTTGTGGGTCATAGCTGTCTGAGGTAGTTGAGGGACTTTTGCTGAAGTGTTGAGAACGTCTGGGTGATCAAATCGTAATGAAGGGGGGGGATGTCGCTGGGGATCGTACTGCTCATGGGGGGCAGAAGGCGGTCGGAAATGTGGAGGGAGTGAAGGATGGATTGCGCTCGTCCTCCATTGGTAGAAAAGGCTGCATAGAAGGGTTTCTGAAATATAATGGCAAAGACAAGCCCATGAAATGAAGAAGTAAAGACACACTGTGCTCCATATATAAGTTGGACCAGAGATCGCGGATCTGCATTGTAGATATTGGTTGAGGTGTTCCGTCCTGTACCTTTTCCGTAGATAGTTTTCAGTTGAAGGTCATGAGCTTTTGTGTATTGGCGAATGGCTTCGTCCTGGAACGAATGGGGAAGAAGATTATAGAATAGGGCGTAGGGGGTATCTGTGGGTGATTGCAGGTGGAAGATGTCAATCCAGCGCTGCTTGCTAAGCAACATGGTCGGATCGAGATGCAGCTGGCAGGGGTAGCCAAGTGATTGGACGAGTTGACATAGGTCGGATTCTCGAACAGAGATGGAGTCAAGATTGGAGAGAAGTTTACGGAGTTGTAACCTATCGGCATAGGTGGTAGTCACTTGCCCCATGCTGGCTGCGTACGAAATGCGATGCTGGCAGGGAATGGCATGTTGGCCAAAATAGACAGGGTTATAGGAAAAAATGAAGGGTTGTTTTCTCCAAATCTGATCGGAACCATGGATGATGACATCATAGGTCTCGTTGGGGGAAGCAGTGTAGGGAGTGATATACTGTCGGATGAATGTCTGGAATGTACGGTAACGCTTCAGGATTGGGGATAAATGAGTCATGCGGTCACGAAGGTAGGAAAGAGATAGCCTGGGCGACTTATGCATTAGTTGGTAAAAGGAGACTGGAGCATATAGGCTTTTATGGTAGTCGGGCCAATAGTCGACATATAGGACTTCATGCCCCATGTCTTGCAGGACTACCCGCAGGGCTATGGCCTGCAGGAGTGCACCATAGTTGTGACTTCGATGATAGGTGAGGATGCCTATTTTCATGTTGTAAGTATTAAAATGAAATTCCGAGTCGGCGGAGGATGCGTTTCTTGAGATTGGCCACCTTCCGGCGCCAACCTATGAATCCGAAATGTCGGAGAGCATGTTCGTAGCCATGTGCCTGGTAATATTGCAGGAAAGCAGACCGTTGGGGATGTTCGGGAGTAGGTGTCCGCAGGCGGTTCTGAATAATATCGGAGAGGGGGGCCGAAAGGACCGTCAGCTTAGGGGTGGCACTATTGAACAATTGCAGTCCTTTCTCTGTGTTGCAGATGACCAGAGAGCAGCCTTTGTCGTCAGCATTGAAGTGTGGGTCGGTACGTTCCCATCCCCAATAGTCACCTAGGGTAAGGTCGCCAACACGGCGTGTATTGGTGAAGGGACATTGACTGCATGAGGGTCGAAAGAACATAGATTGGTAGAATAGATAGGGTGTTGTGTGTATTTGCTGATCACCGATCAGTACGTAGGTCTCACGCATTGCCTTCCAGCCGAAGCTTACCTTGTCACGGCAGTTAATGGATTGCAGGGGGGTGTCATGTAGTCTGGAAAGCCATTGGATGTGCTCACCCCACAGACGTGGACTAGGTACTCCGCTGCAAATGATATCAACGAGCCACAGGTTTCCTTTCTGATTTGAGGGAATATAGGCAGACAGACCTGCGACCTGACATGGTGTACCGGTGAACAAAACAGGCAAACCATCGTGAAGGTCTTTTTTGACTTGTGGAAAAATGCCACTGATGTCACTTTCAACATATTTACTCCCACGCATTTTGTCTCGTTGTTCCGCTGTTGTTGCCCGTGCGTGGCGAACTGTAAAGTCTGGGCCGAATACTGCTCCATAAACCACTCCACCCTGCTGGAGAATCAAGTCGGAAATAGCTGAAAAGACTGCTCCGCTGCGACTTTTCATTATTTCTGACATGTCGCGATGGCGAGCGGCGAATGCTCGTGGGACAGGAAGAGTTGTGCTGCGATGATAATCGGGGGAAAACTGACAAACTTTATCGCATAGCCCACACTGGGTACAGCTTTGCATATCGACAATCGGATAGCGAAAACCTGCGGAGTCGGCGACCATGTGGATGGCTTGATGTGCACAAACATGAGAACAGGCTGTGCATCCGCTACACTGGTGCTTATCGGTGATATGTATCATGACGATGGTGCTATTGATGAATGATTTTTCTCAGATACATCCTGATGGTTGACCTCTCTCTCTGCGTGCATCCCACAACGTAGATGACAAGAGCATTAATGAGGATGCACAGAATGACGTTCTGTAGCGCGTCAGTCCAACAATCTGTAGGGTAAAATCGGGTATAGAGTATTAAGGGAAACGAAGCCACAATGGTTGTCACGGCAACACGTCCGAGTACTTGAATTATAAATGCGCGTGCACTAAATTTCATTGTACTAGATAGCATGTAGATGCGAGCCACCAGACAAATGACAGCGAAAGCCAATGCTGCGTAGTAAATGGAGAGAGGACTGCAGCCCAAGATAAGCATGAGATACCCTACGGGTAGATTTAATAGCTGCAGCCCTCCTACCAGGAGCTGATAGTTGCGAATAATGCCAGTGGCTAACTGGGCTGTGATTAGTGTTCCTGAGAGCGATTCTACCAGAATGTACGCCAAGGTCCACTGAACGAATTCAACTGAATAATTAGGCACTTCGGTGAGCCAAGCATGCAGTATGAAATCGGCATTCAACAAGAGTGGCAGGCAGACAAAAAGCATCAGATAGTACGATAATCGAGCTCCAGTCAGTACGAGCATCATCATATAGTTCAGGTTTCCGGCTGCGTATGACTGGGTGATTTGTGGTTTGACTGCCGTGATGAAGTTTTCGATAAATCCATGGACGGCATGCTGAACCTGATTGGATATGGTGCGGGCAGCATTGACAACAAGGCCACCGCCATAGAGGTTGAGCAAAATATTACATCCCTGATTGACAAGAATAGCTGAGGAGGATCCGATGATATTCCAGCCAGCAAAGGACGTAATATCGCGGATGGTTTGGCGGTCGTTTTTAGCAAACAACGTACATTCGCTGAATTGCCATTTACAGTATAAATAATAGACAACTACAATAATAAGTTGTACAACTACGGTGAGACCAACATAGTAAATGAGATGGTCGAAGGGGGAATGGATGACCAAAAAGCACATGAGCAGTTTGGCAATACCTTCGAAAAGGCTGATGTATGCAAATACCGACATCTTTTCGTGAGCAATGATGGCGGCATTGAAAGGAACTATTAACAAGTTGATACAGAAATTGATGACGGAAAAATGAAACACCCACATTGTTGCCGTCAGACGTCCTGCAGGGACATTCATCTGATGATGGACAAACCAATAGCCTATCGGTTCGCCCAAAACAACAATGAGCACAGCCATCAGCAGGTGGATGACAAAGATGGTAGAGAAAACGCCACGGAGTTTTTCAGCATTGCCACCATCACATTTGCCTAGTTCAAAATTCAGAAAGCGACTGGCTGCACTCGACAAAGACCGACTAAGAACACCGAACAGGGCAACAAAGCCGGCAATAACGCCAAATATACCGAAATCCTCTACACCCAATACTTGTAGTATAACACGAGAAGTGTAGAGGCTGATGGCCATCAGCAGAAACATGCGAATGTAAAGGGCCGCAGCATTACGGGCAATACGACGGTTCTTGCAGCTATTGTCCATCGGCTCAGTCATAGCTATCCTCCTTTCCTCTGGTTCCTAAAGCAAGATTTGAGGGATGCACAAATGCAAGAAGATAATAAGAAATAAAGAATCCCATCCAGAAGGGATATGCTCGAACCATAAAGTTGGCTAATGATAAGACAATCATAGCCCAGAATGCTCTGCGATCGAATGCCTTATGCATGGCAATAAAATAGGTCAGGTAGCATAAAATAAAACCCACGAAACCATAGGTATAGACAAACACCTTGAAGCCAGCGTTACCATGCATGATGTCCTGATTGACCTTTCGTCCGAAAAACACATCGGACGATTGAAGAAAACTATCGTACTCTGTCTGGAAACTAGAAGTGACACGATTGTTACCCTCAATGTCATCACCTTCTTCATTCATTTGCAGACGCATGAAAATAAGTTGATTGAGCATATTGTCACCTCCATTATACACCGACGCACTACCTAGAATAATGGCAATGAGGACTGACACAAAAAGAATCTTAGCAATGATGCGCTTACGCTTCATCCACAAATGGAGTAGCATAACTATAACGAGCAGTACATAGGCTGCCAGTGAAAATGAAAAGAGGAGAGCGATGAGCAGAATGATATTGTACCACTTCTTCATTTGCCCCACCTGAGTTGCCAACAATAGGACAATAGCTGTACCCATATGACCTGGTTCAAGGAAGAATGCCTGAAAACGAGGAATTAACATTACTTGCCCCCAGTCACGGATGAGAAAAAAATAATAATTGGTAAAACGATACGTCTCTGAGAATTCTGCATTTCTTCCTGGCAAGTTCAAACCAAGATGGAAAAGAATGAACATCAGCAGCGAAATTCCCAGCATACAACCTAGGATTTTACTGAAAAGCGTGGCAAAATGGCTATGGCAAGACGGTGAGATGCGGAAAAGTGCAAAGAAAACGAACACCCGAAAGAACAACATGAGGAAAGCTATCACCGTTATTTCCTGCACAAGCAACATATACAGCAACATGATGCCAACGAAAATGGTTGGCCAGAATGCATCTTTACGGTCATAAATGGGGTGGTCCATCGAATTGCTAATGAGCATAGATGGTACTAGTAGCATAGTCGAGAACAAAGCATAATTGTTAACGAAGGGCCAGCAAAACCAAACTCGAAGGGACGATAAAAAGGCGAACAGCATAGCTGCATAAAACAGCGACAAAGCGATCTGCCTCTTTTTAAGGAGGTAGAAACGAGAAATGTCTAGATAGCGGAAGCGCTGAAAAAACGACAAGTCAATGTATCTGAGTCTGTTCGTAAACGACATGCAGAAGATGCTGTAGAAAGTTTCTGAGATTAATCGAATAAAATAATTCCAACGAAAAGAAAATTATTTCAAATGAGTCAGCTGTGCCACTATTTCCTGTTTGAAAATCCAAGCAACAACAATCATTGTGGAGATGATGAGCATCGCACCAACAAAAATAACGCGCTTGGGGTAGGTCGGTTTGAAGGGTACTGTTGCTGCCTTCAAGATCGTGAAAGCAGGAGTGCGTTCCTGTACTTTTGCCTTGGCTGCCTCAAACTGTGTGGACATAGCTGTATAGGTCTGCAGCTTCATCTGGACAGCATTCTCCAGTTCGTCGCGCTGCGAAAGATAGTACTGAAGTATGGTATTCTGGTGCGAATCGGAGTAGTTGCTGTAAGCAGCCATGGCGTCTTGGTATTCGATATAGGCACTGTCACGAAGCTGACGGTAGTGCTCCAAATCGCCACGAGCCTTGTTCGTACGATAGTCGGTGATAAAGTTCTGAAGACGGACACGAACTGAGTCGGCGATATCAGCACAAATCTTGGCATCTTGATCCTCAACGGCAATGGAGATAACCATTGTCTTCTTGTCAACGCTGCATGAGATATGGCTTCGAATGATTTCTGCAATGCCGTTGTCTTCCTCCGACAACATACGGGGGTCTTTTTTGCCATCCTCAGTTGCAGCTACTGGACGATTATTTTCTTTTTTGAAGATAGATAAAATTTGTTTCTTGAGCCACTTGACGGGAACCATGTATGCTGTTTCCTGCTGATAATCTTTCAGATAAGTATAGTAATCGGTATGGATTTCGCCATCAAGCGAGGTAACAGGAACATCAAACAAATCAACAATGAATGTATTAGTGGCGATGACATCGGGATAGAGCTCGGGATAGAAAGCATCGTTGGTCTCCATGTTGCTCATGTTGATACCGAAAGTACTTGCCAGCGATGCGAGCCCACCGCCGGCCATGTCGCCACCCATTTCCGGTGCCAACGTAAGATCGGTCGTATAGGTTCTTGGAACCGGTAAAATAAGTGCAGCTGAGACAATGGTCGTGATAATCCACACCCAGATGAAGAGTTTCTTCCTCTTCCATATTTTTTTCAACACTTCGCGCAGGTCAATCACCTCTCGATTCTGCATGCCGGTATTGTTGATATTTTGTTCTTCCATATTAGTTGATTATTTCAGAATATTGGCTACGGTGATAATCATGGTGGCAATGGATGTGGCAGAGGTACCCAGTGCCATAGTTTCAGCAGGAGTCATCTGGTTCTTGATTTTCTTCGACGGGATGACGATTTCGCAGCCAGGCTGAATGTCCTTGCGTGAATGCTTGCTGATTTTCTTCACCGAGCCATTCATGTAGATGGCGTAGGCATGACGTTTGCGGGCGTTGTCACCAAATCCGCCGGCATGTTTGATGTAGTATCCAAGGGTCTCGCCTTTCTTGTAGTTTACAGAAATGGGGTACATAACGTCGCCGCTGATCTTCACTGTGCTAGAGTATTCAGGGACAATGAGACGGTCTCCGTCGCGCAGCTCAATGTTCTCATCACCTTCGGGATGCTTGATGGCTTGTTCAAGATCAATAGCTACGACGTAGGTGTAGCCCAAGTCAAGTTTTAGTTCGAGCAACGAGTCTGCACGTTCAAGGTCGAAGCTTTTGTTCTCGGTTGTCATACTTTCTTCATAAAGCGCAATCTGCTGGGCACGCATCGAGGTTTCGCGCTGTTCGCGTTCTTCTGCTGTAAGCTGACGTTCGAGGCGCGCACCTTTAGCCCAACCGTCGAGCGAGAGTCCACCGGCATCTTTGATAAGGTCTGCCAAGCGGTAGGTCTTCGACGACATGGCATAATGTCCCGGGAAGTTGACCGAGCCTTGTACGCGGACATTCTGTTGTTGCTCGTAGGCGGGGCTCTTGCGCACGACTACGATGTCGAAAGGCTGGAGATAAAAGACTGTTTCCACATCCTTTTCCGTGCTGATGACAAATCCGTCTTTCAGCGAGAAGGTGTAGGTGCGGGTGATGGTGTCGTTAGCTTCTGTGGCATTTCGGTCGATGATGCGGCGATAAACATTGATCTTGGCGAACGAGGCGGCTGCTGTGGGACCGCCAGCTTGAAGGATGAGGTCCTCGATGGTGGTCTTGTCTGCGTAGGCATACCGTCCAGGAAATTGTACTTCGCCAGAGATGCGGAGGGTCTGTTCGCCGAGCATGTCTGTCTTGCTGGGAATGTAGATGACGTCGTTGTTCTGGAGCACAATATCGGGCACACTGCCATCGAGAATGCCTTGTACATCGACGGGCAAGAGTTCAAGCGTACGATCTGCCTTTTGGCGATGCATGACGGCACGTGTGACGAAGGCGTCGGGGCGCAGACCTTCTGCAGCATTGATAAGTTCGCGAATAGTACTAATCGGACCACCTTTCTCAAACTGTCCAGGGTGACGAACGGCTCCTCGGATTTCGACGATGTTTGAGAATCGGTCGAGCACATTATCGACATAGAGCGAGTCGCCATCGTGGAGGGTGAAATTGCGCTGGTCAAACTCTTCGATGGTGTGTATGGAATAGCCTGTTTCGCTCTTACGAATGAGTCGTACGTTCTTGCGGTAAGCATCACCTGTGAATCCACCAGCATAGTCGATGAGAGTCCCCACAGTTTCGGTGGATTTCATTTCGTAGTACATAGGACGCTTAACACGTCCACGAGCCGATACAATGCAGTCGTATGTGCCGACTCGTATGATATCATTGTCTTGCAGACGAACGTCACCTGCCGAATTGCCGTTGAGGATATAGTCATAGACATCTATATGAGCTATGACACGGCCATTTCGATACACTTCGATGTCGCGCAAAGTACCGATGTCGTTAATACCGCCAGCAGCGTAGAGGGCATTGAAGGCGGTAGAGAGCGAGGATAGAGTATAGGTGCCAGGCAGCACAACTTCGCCCATCACCTGCACCTGTATACTACGGGTTTCACCAAGCGACATAGTGATTTGGGAGGACGCGTAGCGTGGTCCCATAGTACCACGCACCTTGCTTGTGGCTTCGCCTACCGACAATCCACCCACTTTGATGGGACCAATGCCAGGGATAACAATCACTCCGTCGGGCGAGATTGTGGCTTGAAAAGATTCTTGCGAGGCGCCGAACACGTCGATAAGCACTTTATCACCAGGGCCGAGACGATAGTTCTGCGGAGTAGCCATATTGGTATTGGGCTGGAAGGTGAGATAGGTGTTATTGAAAATGTTACGCCCGAACACCTCGTAGGGATCAGAGCTACCACCGGCCATAATGCTGTCTTGTCCAAAGGCCATGAGTTCTTCGTTCATGGCTTCACGACGTTCCATGGTGGACATGATGCGATTGTTTGTCGAACCGAAAGCACCATTTTCGGTATCCAAACGCATACGGTTTTCGTCACTCACACGCTGCGCTGCATCAACAGCGCCCAACTGCTGCTGTTGCTGCTGGTATTTGCGGCGAACACGTTGCAGTTGCTGTGTGGTGACACCGCGACGCATGAGTTTCGAGACGATAGTCTGCTGGTTAGTACCCTTAGCCTGTTCGGTCTTGATGAACTGAACAATCTGGTCGTCGCTCATCGACTGAGCAAATGCGCAGGTTGCAGCGAACAGGAGGGTGATGAACAATAAAAGTTTCTTATTCATGGTCATGTTTTAACTTTTCACTTTTAACTTTTCACTTTTACAGTGCCGTCAGGGTCTCAAACAAGATGCGTAGGTCGGTCCAAAGGGTGCGGTGACGCAGGTAGTCAAGGTCCATGTCAAGGCGACGGAGCATCTGATCGATGGTATAAGTGTAGCCATTGTGCACGGCAGCTTCACTGGTGATACCAGGACGGCTGCAGTAGAGAAGCACATAATCGGGGTTGCGCTCGATGATTTGATTGATGAAGAATTGTCGTTCTGGTCTGTAGCCAACAAACGACATATCACCACGTAACACGTTCCATAGCTGGGGCAACTCGTCAAGGTGATGACGGCGTAGGTATTTTCCGTAGCGAGTGAGGCGTGTGTCATTTTCCTCAGCCAGTGTTGGGGTGTCTTCTACCTCGTCGTGCATAGTTCGGAACTTAAGCAAATGGAAAGGTTGACCTCCCAGTCCGATGCGTTCCTGACGGAAGATGACAGAGTCGGTACCATCAACCTTAAGCAAGATGTAGATAACGAGAAAGACAGGTGAAAGCACTATCATTCCTACGATAGCACCTACCACGTCCCCCACCCTTTTCAGCCCCCTTTCGAGGGGCGATAAATGGTCAATCTCGTTCTGACTTATGCTGGCATCGCCCATGCGTGTGCGTATTCTTTATCCTTTTAATAACGTAGCCGAAAGGTGTTTATTGTTAAACAGCGACAAATTTAGCACTTTCTGGGCACATGGCAAAATATTCTGTCCGTTTTCGGTCAATCAACGTTTGGTCGGATATATTGTTACAGTTTTTCTTCAAGCGAAGCTGTGACATATAATCCGTTATACAGTGAGAGCATACCAGACATTTTGTCTTAAAACAAGACATATTGTCTGTATGTTTGGGCAATGGAATGTTCGTTGCACGGATGAGGATTGAAACAGAATACTAAACATTAACTATTTACAACTATGAACTTCAACAATTTTACCATCAAAGCCCAGGAAGCTGTGCAGGAAGCTGTAAACCTCGTGCAGCAGTTGGGGCAGCAGACCATCGAGCCGGCTCACCTGATGGCGGGCGTGCTGAAGGTCGGCGAAAATGTAACGAACTTTGTATTCCAGAAGTTGGGCATCTCTGTGCAGAACTTCCAAAACATGGTAATGGCAGAGGCTCAATCTAAGCCCAAAGTGAGCGGTGGCGAACCCTACTTGGGTCGTGAGGCTAACAGTGTCTTGCAACGAGCTGTAGATCTATCAAAGCAGCTGGGCGACGAGTATGTAAGCCTGGAGCCGCTATTGCTTGCGCTATTCATGGTCGATAGCTCACTATCGAAGATGATGAAGGACATGGGGTTCACCGAAAAGGAACTGCGCAGTGCCATCATGGAACTAAGGCAGGGGGAGCAGGTGAAGAGTCAGTCGGCCGAGGACACATATCAGGCGCTGGATAAATATGCCACGAACCTGATTGAGCAGGCTCGTTCTGGCAAACTCGACCCTGTGATTGGGCGCGACGAGGAAATCCGACGTGTGCTCCAAATCCTTAGCCGACGCACGAAGAACAATCCTGTGCTCATCGGCGAACCTGGTGTGGGTAAAACTGCGATTGTCGAGGGACTGGCACACAGAATCCTACGGGGTGACGTGCCGGAGAACCTGAAACAGAAACAGCTCTACTCGCTTGACATGGGAGCTTTGATAGCTGGTGCCAAGTATAAGGGAGAGTTTGAGGAACGGCTGAAGAGTGTGGTGAACGAAGTCGTGAAAAGCGATGGTAACATCATCCTGTTCATCGACGAAATCCACACGCTCGTCGGTGCAGGAAAAAGTGAAGGCGCGATGGATGCTGCTAATATCCTCAAGCCTGCGCTGGCACGTGGTGAACTGCGTAGCATCGGTGCCACAACACTCGACGAATACCAAAAGTATTTCGAAAAGGATAAAGCCTTGGAACGCCGTTTCCAGACGGTCATGGTGGACGAGCCCGACACAGTGGATGCCATCAGCATCCTGCGTGGGCTGAAAGAACGTTACGAGAACCACCACAAGGTGCGTATCAAGGATGAGGCTATCATTGCTGCTGTCGAACTCTCGCACCGCTACATCACTGAACGTTTCCTGCCCGATAAAGCCATCGACCTTATGGATGAGGCTGCGGCCAAGCTGCGCATGGAGCGCGACTCTGTGCCCGAGGAACTTGATGACATTAGCCGTCAGCTTAAACAGCTGGAGATTGAGCGTGAAGCTATCAAACGGGAAGAAGCCTCCCCCATCCCCTCCCAAGGCGGGGAACTCCAAAACATTGAGAAGAAGATAGCAGAACTCAAGGAACAGGAGTCTTCATTTAAAGCCAAATGGCAAGCTGAGCGCGAACTGGTGAACAAGATTCAGCAGAACAAGCAGCAGATGGAACAGTTGAAATACGAGGCTGACCGCGCTGAGCGCGAAGGTAACTACGGACGTGTAGCAGAGATACGTTACGGACGTCTGCAAGCCCTGGAACAGGAAATTCGCGACATACAGGCTGAACTGGCAAAGACTCAGGGTGGAAATGCCATGATTAAAGAGGAAGTGACGGCAGACGATATTGCTGAGGTTGTTAGCCGCTGGACGGGCATTCCTGTGGCCAAAATGCAACAGAGCGAGCGTGAGAAGTTGCTCCACTTGGAGGACGAATTGCACAAGCGTGTGGTAGGTCAGGACCAGGCCATCCGTGCCGTGGCAGATGCTGTGCGCCGCAGCCGTGCTGGATTGCAAGATCCGCGCCGACCCATCGGAAGTTTCATCTTCCTCGGAACGACGGGCGTGGGCAAGACGGAGCTGGCGAAAGCGTTGGCAGACTATTTGTTCGACGACGAGAGTCTGATGACTCGTATCGACATGTCGGAATACCAGGAGAAACATAGCGTGAGCCGGCTGATTGGTGCGCCTCCAGGATATGTTGGCTACGACGAAGGCGGACAACTGACCGAGGCCGTGCGCCGCAAACCTTACTCTGTTGTTCTGTTCGATGAAATAGAGAAGGCACATCCCGACGTATTCAACACCCTCCTGCAAGTGCTCGACGACGGTCGGTTGACGGACAACAAGGGACGTACGGTAAACTTCAAGAACACCCTCATCATCATGACGTCGAACTTAGGCAGTCACCTGATTCAGGAGAAGTTTGCCGAGGCGCATGGCAACATCGAGCGTGCTTCCGAAGAGGCAAAGCGCGAGGTGCTCAGCATGTTGAAGCAGACAATACGTCCGGAGTTCCTCAACCGTATTGACGAGATTATTATGTTCCAGCCTTTGAACGAGACTGAAATCCGTCAGATTGTACGCCTACAGGTAGAGGCCGTGCAGCGGATGCTTAAAGAAAACGGCATCAGTCTGCATTTGACCGATGCCGCTATTGATTTACTTTCGCGTGCAGGCTATGACCCAGAGTTTGGTGCAAGACCTGTGAAACGAGCCATACAGCAACTCTTGCTCAACGACCTGTCGAAACAAATTCTGTCGGGTCAAGTGAGCCGCGAAAGCGAGATTGTGGTAGATGCTAACGGAGAAGGACTTTCCTTCCGTTGATGATATAGATGCCTGGATGAGTGGGCTGTGCTTTGAGGCGACGACCAGTCAAATCATAGTACAGCCCTTCTTGTGTACTGTCATGACGAATGGACGTCGTATCGGTAATGCCAGTAGGGATGACTGGCACCCCGACATAGGCACGAAGGTCGTCGATGTAGCAGCGCTTGTTGGTGGTCTGCACGTCGATAGTAGCATTTGCAGGAACATTGTTGAACACAAGGGTCAGCGTCTCAAAGTCATCGCTCATGGTGGCGGTATATTCCACCTTCTGCTGCTCTGAGCCCACGCTGACGGTGAGTTGGCCTTCGACAGTGGTCCAACCCTTCACGTCAATCTCAACGATGAGAGGTCCACCGGCGTAATTGAGCGCTGTGGTGGTGAATCCACCCTGCTTGCCACTGGTGCCCAGTTTGACAGCACCGCCTGCCTGATAGCCTGCTGCCACGTTGTTGATTTGACTGTTGCCACTCCATGTCTTGCCCGCTCCGCTGGAGTTAGAGCTATTGCCTTCGGAGCAGTCAGCAAAGGTCTCCTGGAACAAGAGGGTTCCCTTGGTGTAATCGCCAGCGATGACTGGGTCGGGGTCAACGGGATCCGGGTCAACAGGATCGGGATCAACGGGATCAACAGGGGTGATGACGTGCAGTTCTGCCGTTGCTAGGTCGAAGGGTGTATTCTTCTTCGAGCCCCAGATGTAGTTAGCCAGGTCGGGATAGTCGATGAAGGGGTTGCGATTCTTCTGCACCCGGGCAGCACGTTCCTGACGCGTCATCTCCCATTCGCTGACAGGGTCCTGCTCGTTCCATTTCAGCAAGAGTTCCTGAAACTCGGGCTTGAGCGTGGGATAGGGCTCTTTTCGGAGTGCCACATCAACATCGCTGCGGTTCTTCCACTGGGCATCAGGATAGGCCGTGGCAACGTAGAAGTAGATGCGTGCAAAGTCGCCCTTGTACTCGTCGATGGGTTCAAACACCATCTTTCCACTGGCGTCCTTGCCTGTCTTCATTCGTTTGTTGCTATAAGAGACAGAGCCAGTAACCACGCCAAGGGGATAGTTGCCTTTTGAACTGTTAGCTTGGTTTTCGGAAGGGAGTACCTGAAAGACGTCATTGTAGCAGCCAGGAGATCCGTCCCACCAGCTCTGAGGTACAGTGTGCTCTTTGTTCATTCCCGAGGGAGCATCACCATTACCTGTGAAGTAATGCACTTCCTCACTGTAGTAGTCGAACACTTGATATTGTCCGGCAGCATTCTTCTTACCTTCAATGTAGTCAATTTTTTCGTAGGAAATGAAGAGCTTCTTATAGTTTTCGAGATCCTTTCCTGTGTTGATGATGGTCTGCAGACGACTCTTGAGTGTAGCCCCACAGGTCTGGTCAATACTCTGGTAGTGGTCGGCAGAGGGCTGAGCTACGGCCGCTGTAGCTACCGTAAGCAGTAAGAAAGATAAAAATGTACGATTTTTCATACGTTTAGATAGAACATTTTAGAGAAAATGATGCCCCTATGCACCACCTTTGAGGCGCATAGGGGCTTTAGGATTAGGGAATTGATTACTTCACGAAGACCTTCTTGCCGCCGATGATGTAGAGGCCGTGGCGTGTGATGGAGTTCACCTTCTGGCCCGAGAGGGTGTAGATGGTGCCTCCGAGGACTTCCTTGTCCATTTCAACGCCGTGAACACCGAGGCTGATGCCGTCGATGATGGCATCGTCGAGGTTCTTCACGCCAGGTGCGCTGAAGTAAGCCGTCACGTTACCTTTGACGAGGACTTCCTTGCCAAGGTTGCCGAAGTTGTCAACGAGGTTCAGTTTCTCGCGGAATACGGTGTTGTTCTTCAGTTCAACAGGGATGCACTTGCTAGCATCGAAGGCGGGAGCCTTGCGAGGACCGGCACTTTGTGTGTCTGCATCGGCGAGAACGATGTTCGAAGTCACGAGGTTCTCGTTGCCTTCGGTGTTGGCAAACTTCTCTTCCTTGAACGAGGCGTTGACTGTACCAATGATGGTACCCTTCACCCAAACCTTCTCGGCAGGAGCCTGGCTGTTGAGTTGGAGGTAGCGAACGTCAGCCACGCTGTAAGGATTGTCTTGCGTGCCGTCACCGTCGAATACATATTGCTCGGTGATGAACTCGCTGCGGTCAACAGGATAAACCTGAATAACAGGTTCCGTTTCTGCATCCTTCTTATAAACAGCAACAATAGCCTTAAAGGTATAAGCCTTTTCCGTGTCGAACGTGAGGTCTGCGAGGATTCCAAAATTGTCACGCAATGTCAGTTCGTCACTGCCCTGCATAATAATTACGTTCTTATTGTCAAGTGTCTCGGCAGCAAACTTTACATTAGTAAGTTCTACCAACATGCTAATGTAAGGTTCTACATTCGATATTAAACCAGGAATCCTTGCGGCCATTGGTGTCACGGTATTATCCTGACTGACAACAGTAATGTCGTTGTCTTTTATTGTGTATGTTAGCTGAGGAACTCCGTAACGAATCCAAAGATTACCAGTTACGTCACCACTAATCTTGTCGCCTGCCTTAAACGAAGTGTTACCTGATGCAAAAAGCAGAAAACCATCTGTTCCGTCTGTAACAAAAACGTTTTTACCATTAGCGTATGAAACTAATAGCTCATTCATCTTCAAGATACTTTTCACCGCATCTTTTTCATCAGTAGCTTTGGCTCCGGCCTTGATGGCAGCAAGCGATTCGTACGTCGGATACTCAGGTGTTGGCGTGTCGCGCTCGAGTTCTGCCTTGTTGATGGGACAGAACTGTACGACTCCGTCGTGCAGAGATACGATAGCAGAGAACTCATAGTCTTCGGCTTCGGTGTCGAAGGTCAGGCCCTTGGCTTGGTCGAACTGGTCGAACAGCACGGATTCTTCACCCATCGAGAAGATAGCAACTTGACCGTGGTTGGCAGGCTTTCCTTGGCTATTAAGAGGGAAATCCAACTCGGCAGCACCGAACATCACATCGGTCAATTTGACGAGTTTGCTGCTGTAGGCAAGGCCGTCAGCGAGCACATCGCCCATTTCTACAACTTCGGGAACGACATCGGTTGTGCCCACCTTCGTCACTTCTGTGCCAGAGGCAGCAGGAGTCATTTCGGGCAGATCACCATTATAGAGGATAAGGTCACCCTTGATAGTACCGCTGAGGACGTCACCCACCTGCGGTTCGAGACCTGGGATGGCTCCGTAGAGGAGGAAGCCGTCGCTGCCGTCGGTAATGTAGTAGTTCGTTCCATCAACATAGGTGACGGTCACGTTGTTCAGCAGGAGGATAGACTTGGTCTTTGTCTCCGTTGCTGCAGCCTTGGCGGCAGCAATGCTCTCATAGGTTGTTGCAGGCTTTTCTGCGACTGAGCCACTACCTTCGAGCACGAAGTTCTTGATTTCCCAAGAGGGAGTGTTTGTTGATGTGCTTGCATACTTGAAACCGATGTAGATGGTCTTGCCCGCATAGGCAGAGAGGTCAATGTCACCTGAGGAAAGGAATGTCCAGCTGTTGCCTTCCGGCCAGTTGGGAACGGTGAGTTCTGTCCAGTTGCTCTTATCCTCCGATACATGTACCGAAGCTGCATCTTTAGTACCCTTGTTCAGTGCGTGGTCGAAGGTCAGCGTGGCAGTTGTACCAGCATTGATGTTGAATGCAGGAGAAATCAGCCAGCTTTCGGCTTCGTAGCCAGTTGAGGCGGAGGCTAGATATGCCGAAGCCACCCAACCATAATTACCGTTATTCCACACGTAGGTAAGTTCCTCAGGTAGGTTAACGTTATTGGGCTCAAAATCACCTGTGGCGTTAACCAGAGTGTTAGAGTAGATGACAATCTTGTACTCAGCCGACACAACCGAGCTCTTGTTGCCTGCTGCATCTTCTGCAATAGCATAGATGGTAGCCGACTCAGTCAAGTGAATCGGAGAGTAGTAGTAGTTGTAGGTCGTGTTGTCCATCGAGTAGAGGACTTTCAGACCCGTCTCAGCCGTGATGGTTACGTCGATAGGCTCGGTGTAGGTGCCTGCCTCGGGCGAGATGGTCGGACGCTTCACTACGACGCCACCGCCACTACCATAGGTAACCTCAATTTTTGCGATACGACGCTGACCTGTTGTTCCACCGATGGTGAAAGTAACTGACGTTGCAGAACCTTCCCAAGAGTTGCCAGCGAAGTCACCGGTGTCTACACTGATGGTGTTGGTGTAGTTACTGTCACCATCACCATAAGTGAATACAATGCCTGTAATTTTACCACTGGCACAAGCGATAGTCATCGAATTACCACCGTAGAGACGGAGTGCAGCACCCGTGTTGTAGTACTTAGGGCCGTTACTGTTCGTACCCTTGTCGAGGGTCACTGAGACCACGTCATCAATGTCGAACGATGACACATCTTGGGCATTGTTATAGCCCTGCGCCGATGCGACCCATTCGCCTGTTCCTGCCATGACATTGGCACTCAAAACGAGAGCCGCGAGCGTCATGACGTACTTCAAAGAAGTAGACATTTTTTTCATAACGTTTTGTTTTTTTAGTAGTTAAACATATTAAGTGTATATTCGCTGCAAAATTACGCTTTTATTCTGATACGAACAAATTTTTATTCGAATAAAATATTATTTCACTCTAAATGAGTATAAACTTCACGCATTGTTCGGATAGACAAAAGTAAATGGGAAACGACTTGATGCGGATTGGCCCGATCGATTAAGTTAAAAAAACAAGGAATTTAACATTTTAGCCCACCATTTTTGTGGGAGAATTTCGGACGAAATAAGTTTTAAATGTAGTGTTCGGAAAGACGCTTCGTGTCATAAACACACAAAAAAGTCACAAAGGAAACGTGAAAAATGAACATTAAGGGGCAATTATTGCCCAAAATATTGCCAAAACTCACTTTTGAAGAGTCGTCGGAGAGTAATCTGCTTGTCGGAAAAGCGCCGTCTGAGCATCGGCGGAGCGCCGTCTGAGCGTCGGCAGAAGTGCCGTCTGAGCGCCGGCGTAGTGCCGTCTGAGAGTCTGCAGAGTGCCGTCTTAGCGTCTGTAGAGTGCCATCTTAGTGTCAGCCGAAGCGCCGTCTGCCGACAGCCAATGTGCCGTTTGCCGACGACAAAAGCGCCATCTGCCGACATTCCGACGGCCGTTTGATGACGAAGTGCCGGTCGTTGGCTGTCTGGCAGACTTAACTTGGTACCAAATGCTTGCGGGATTTGCAAGCAAAGGGTCGGCAACTGACTTTTACGCGATTCTCAGACGCTTACGGCAACAAAGCGAAGTTAACGAAATCGCAACTAAGTCAATATCAAAATTAAACAGGTAAATTTGGTTTCAAAGAATTCGGATCAAATTGATCCAATTTATCGCCGAGGTGATTCATGTTCGGCCTCTTTTCCGATATAGATAATCGTTGGCAGGTGGTCACTGAACCCATTAAGCCAAACGCCTCCCGCATGTGTACGTCGCGGATAGCCCTTGAACTGTCCTTCCTGCTGCAGCAGGTAGTCACGGTTAAACACCTCCTGACGAAGGAAGCGCAGACGAGCAGGGTCTTTATGGAGGAGCGTACCCGTCATGATAATCTGGTCAAACAGATTCCACTTGCCGTTATACTTCAGCGTGCCAACACCCTGTTTGCGCAACACGTCCCACCAAGGGTTCCACAAGTCCTGCGGTTGGCAGTCTGTTTGCTTGCGCTTGGCACCCAATGACACAGCCATCGACTTGTCGTCGGGGTCGTCATTCATATCGCCCATGATAATGATGTGGCTCTCCGGCTCCGTACGCTGCAGCGAGTCCTTGATGGCACGAATCTGCGTACCGCCGAGTTCACGATAGAAACTCGTGGCACCACGCGAAGGCAGGTGGTTCACAATCAGGTGCGTACGTTCGCCTCCCAACCATCCTGACATCACCAAGAAACCACGCGTTTTGTGTTCCGTTTCCCCTTCAGGATAAACGTATTGCACCAGTTTGTGCGACTCATACTTAAAGAACCTTGGGTTATAGAAAAAAGCACAATCAACACCACGACGGTCTGGTCCCTCCTCGTGAACAATCTGCCAGCCACGATCAGCCAATTCCGGTTCCTTGAGCAAGTCCTCCAACACGCGGCGGTTCTCAATTTCGCTCACTCCCACAACCGACACGCCCCATGGCAGGCGGTCCTGAGCCAGGTCAGATAGCACGCGAGCCATGTTGTGGAGTTTACTGCGATACTTCATCGTTCCCCACTGGTTTCCGCCATCGGGCAGGTATTCATAGTCGTTCTTGTCCTCCACCTTCTGCTGCTGACCGTCCACCATTTCATAGCGGACATCATGGATGGTGTCGAAGAGGTTCTCAAGGTTGTAGAAGGCTACGGCATACACACGCATGCGGCGTCCTTCCTGTTGCTGAGCCTGAAGCGTAGTGCACGCCAAGAGCATCAGCACTGCTGTGAGGATGTGTGTCGTTTTCATGAGAGTGATATAGGTGATATTAAGTTATTCTGTAAGGTAAAAAGTCATACGAACAGCACAAAGTTCGTGATAATTTTCTAGAAAGCAAGCGATTTTTGTATTTTTTTTGAAATTTTCTTAAAATGTTTCTCTCGTTCGCAAAAAAATTTTTACTTTTGCAAAGTTTACCATGAATGTTTTGCGGTAAGTATAGAGTGCTATCACGAATTTACCACCCGCAGCAGCAATACGGTTCCCCTTCCTTTTGGGGGAGGGACAGAAAGAGACACTAACAAATTAAAATCAACTAAATAACAATCTATGAGAAAGAAACGTTTATTGCTCCTGCCGTTGCTGGCAGCTCCTGCCTGGATTTGGGCTCAGAATCCCACGCAGGCCGACAGCTTGGCACTGGCAGACGAGCAGGATGCGGAAGCGTTCGTCGTCTTGGACTTTGACGTCGATGAAGAGGGAATGTCGTCGCAGACAACCTCGTCGATGGCCTCCTACAACGAGGACTTGTTCCTGACAAAGACCAACTTCCGCTTCGGTCACAGCTACTACAACCCTCGTCATTATGAGCAGGGCTACCGCACAACGTTTGTCAACGGAGCTCCTATCAACGACGTGGAGCTGGGCGGCTTCCGCTTCTCGTCCGTCTTCGGCGGACTGAGCCATGTGACACGCAACCAGCAGGGCATCACCCTCTATGAGGAGAACTCGCTCAACTATGCCGATATCGGCGGAAGCAGCAACCTCAACCTGCGCGCCAGCCAGTTCGGTGCCGGCAACCGTGCCACACTCTCGCTCACCAACCGAAACTACATCGGACGTCTGCAGTTCACCCATGCATCCGGACTTAAGAACGGATGGGCCTGGGTTATCTCGGCTGGCGGACGCTATGGCGAAGAAGGTAATGCCAAGGGTACCTACCTCAAGAGCGCAGCCCTCTTCCTCGCTGTCGAGCGCCAGTTCAACCTCCACCACTCGCTCTCGCTCTCGCTGATGGCTGCTCCCACCGAGCAGGCTACGGCAAGCTGGACCACCGAGGAGGCATACTGGCTCGCCAATTCGCACTACTACAACCCCTATTGGGGCTATCAGAATGGTAAAAAAAGAAGTTCGCGCGTGCGTAAGACTTTCGAACCGACAGCCTTCCTTACTTGGGACTGGAACATCGACGACCGCACCAAGCTGACCACCACAACCATCTTCCGCTATGCCAAGTATGGCCAGACCTACATCAACCGTACCAACAACGCCGCCGACCCACGTCCCGACTACTACCACTATATGCCTTCGAGCGTGTTCAAGGTCTATAAGGATGTGCCCGACGAATGGCAGTTGTACGAATGGCAGAACTATGTTGATTTCTGGCGTGCATCCGAGGAAAACCGCCAAATCAACTGGGACAAGATGTACATGATCAACCACAATAGTGTGGCTGAAGGTGGCGAGGCCGTCTATTACCTCGAAGAGGGCCACAACGACCAGCTGGCGTGGAACTTTGCCTCGACCTTTAACAAACGTTTCAGCCAGCAGTACAAGATGGACCTTGGACTGAACTTGAACCACACGACCGGTAAGCACTACAAGACCATGAACGACCTGCTGGGCGCGAACTACCACACCGACACCGACCGATTTGCATCGAGCGATTTCGGTGCCTACAGCCCTGAGGCTCAGAACGACCTTGACAACCCCAACCGACGCATCTTCCAAGGCAACAAGTTCGGCTACAACTACAATATCTATGTTAACAAGGCACAGCTTTGGACTACACACGCTTACAACAAGGACAAGTTTTCGCTCGTGCTCAGCGGCAACATCAGCGGAACCACCATCCAGCGAGAAGGTCTCATGCGTAACGGTCGTTCACCCCTCCACTCGAAGGGACACAGCGAGACTGCCAAGTTCCTTTCGGGTGGTGCGAAGTACCAGCTGGGTTACAAATTCGATGCACACAGCCAACTGAACTTCGGCGGTGGTTTTGAATATCGTCCGCCATTGGCCAACCGTGCCTTCATCGACCCACAAATCAAGAACGACTTCGTCAACGGCCTGGAGAACGAGTTCATCTTCCACCTCGACGCCAACTACAAGTTCAGCTTCGGACGCCTGGACGGTATGCTCAAGGGCTACTACACCCAGTTCACCGACCAGGTGGAGCAGACACAGTTCTTCGACGACATCAAGCAGAAGTACTCCTACCTCACAATGACCAACGTGGAGAAACTCCACTACGGTGTCGAACTGGCTCTGCAATATAACTTCACCAGCAACTTCTCACTCGACTTTGTGGGTGCCATCGGCGATGCCAAGTATCGCAACAATGCCGATGCCTTCATCACCTACGACAATGCCGATGAGGTACAGTTCTGGGACGAAGTGCACGACACACCCCTCAAGGTCATCACCGATGGTATGCGCGTAGGTTGCACCCCGCTCACAGCGCTCTCGTTCGGAGCCAAGTACAACATCAGCGGTTGGTTCTTCGAAGCCCGATTGAACTATTACGATCGCTCATACATCTACTTCTCGCCCTACCTGCGACTCTCCGACGTCATCCCCGACGTCTCTCCCACCTTCATCGAGAAAGTGGGCGAAGGATGGTCGTTCACCAGCGAAGACCTTGCCTACAGCGGTGTAGCACTGCTCAACAAGGCTGATGCCGATGGCAATGTTACCGTCAACCGCTACATCCCCAAGAAGCAGGAAAAGTTCAAGAGTGCCTGGATGCTCGACCTGAGCATTGGTAAGTTCATCCGTTTCCACGGAGGCAAGAGTTTGAGCATCAACCTCAACCTCACCAACGTAACCAACAACCAGAACATGGTACTGCGTGGACGTGAGGAAAACCGCAACGACAACACCGACAAGACAGGCAAGACCAAGCAGTACGACTTCGGACGCAACCCGAAGTATATGTACGCTTATCCCTTCAATGCCTTCCTCAACTTGAACTACCGTTTCTAACCTAACACCTATATATATAAAGCGTATGAAAAGGAATCACATCATCATAGCCACCGTGGCACTCGGTCTGAGCTTCTCACTGGCATCGTGCAACAAGTTCGACTACTCTGAGCCGGACACCAGCCACGACGTCTATACGCAAGATCAGGAAGCCACCGGTTGTACCACCACACTGGCTCAGCTCAAGCAGGACTACCGAAACATTCTCTCTGCACAGAACAGCTTCACAAAGATTGACGAAGACGTCACCTTCGACGGCTATGTCTGTGCCAACGACATCACCGGTAACCTCTACCAGAGCATCTATGTGCGCAAGATTGACGCCGACGGCAACGACAACACCATCGTTGTCGGAGTGAACGACAACAGCCTCTGGACCACCTACCCTGTCGGCACACACGTCAAAGTTAAGCTCAACGGGCTCTACCTCGGCACCTACAGCTACGTGCCCAAAGTCGGAATGCCCTACATCACCAGTGCAGGCAACACACGACTGGGAGGCATGGCCAAGTTCATGACCGACAGCTATATCGAGGTCATCGGATTCAACGACAAAGCCCCCGAAACCAAGCCCATCGACATCGACGCTGCATGGCTGGCACAGGGCAAACAGAATCCCTCGTTTATGTACCAGTGGGCCCCCACCCTCGTGCGTCTGCGCCACGTACGCATCACCGGCAACTACGTCAGTGGCGCACGCCGCAAGGTCTATGCCGTCTATGACGACAAGGACGCCGGTAACGGTGTGAACGACTCCATCTGGATTGGCAACACACCCTACTGCCTGCGCCAGAGCGTGCTTTCCAGCTTCTCGTCCGACACTATCCCCAGCGGATATGTCGATGTCGTGGCCGTGCTCTCACGCTACAACGACTGGCAGTTCTCGCTGCGCAGCAACAAAGACCGCAGTGTCGAAGGTGCCGACGACGGAGATGTGCAATACTCCGACGGACACATCGACTACAAATAAAGTCATAACACACGATACGATAACAATAAAATCACAACCAATATGAAAAGTATTCTAAAAAAACTGCTCATGCCTGTCCTGGCCCTCGGCTTGCTGACGGCATGCGACGATGTACCCGCACCCTACTACCTGCTTACCCGACAGCCGCAGCAGGGGGTCATCTTCGAAGAGTCCTTCTCCAACAGCCTCGGCAAGTGGACTGTGTTCAACGAAACAGACGACGGCTACGAATGGACCAACAACTACAACACAGCCTACATCAGCGGCTACCAGAATTCCGTGAACAAGGCAACAAAGACATGGCTCGTGTCGCCGGCCATCGACCTCACCGACATGGAGCAGGCTTACGTCGTCTATGAGTATGTGCTGCGATTCAAGCGTACGACCACCAAGGAGCAGCTTCTCGTCAGCACCGACTACAGCGGTGACCCCACCACCTGCCACTGGGAACTCCTCGACATCACACTGAAGGAAGGTACAGACTATACCACCTTCTCGACCGCCGGAGCCAACCTGCCCACCGATGTCATGGGACAGAAGAAAGTCTATCTCGCTTTCTACTACGAAGCTCCCGACAACGAGGCCAGCACCTGGGAAGTGCGCAACCTCAGCGTCAAGGAAGGCACCTACGAGGGTGAATCTACTCCCGAGGTCGATGCCATCTTCTTCAGCACACTCCTTGGAGAAGCAGCCGGTTTCACTGCTCTACCCCTCACGATGCAAGACGGCACTACCTTCGATGTCTGGAAGAACAGCTCAGCCTATGGTTGGGTCGCAACCGGCTATGACGCCGACGCCAGCACCGAGGCAGCCCGTGTCTATCACGCCGGCGAAGCATGGCTCTTCTCGCCCGACATCCAGCTGCCCGAAGGCGACAGCTACCTCCAGTTCATGCACGCCCTCAACTATCGTAACCGCGAAGGGCTGGCAGTCTATGTAGGTGTGGTTGACGGCATAGAAGAAGTTCCTGGACAGACCGTCATGCCCAACTGGACCGAGCTCGACGTTGCATGGCCCGCAGGTAACAACTGGACCTATATCACCTCGGGCGACATCTCACTCAGCGAATTTGCAGGTCACAAGGTACGCTTCGCCTTTAAATACACAGGCTACAGCGATGGTTGTGCTACCTGGGAAATCAAGAACTTCGGCGTTTATGAAGGCACAGGCCAGCAGCCCGTCCAAGTCGATACCGAAGGTTCGGGCACACTCGAAGACCCCTACACCGTAGCCGATGCACTCCTGCTACTCAGCAGCGGTGCTGTACCAAGCGACGAAGTCTTTGTACGCGGACAGATTACACAGCTTGGCGATGCCAAGGGAGCCGACCTACCTGGCAACAGCTTTGGCAACGCTACCTACTTCATCAGCGACGTCGATGCCGCTGGCGCACCCACGGGCACCCCCCTCGAAGTGTATCGTGGCTATGGACTGGGCGGCGAACATATGACGAAAGCCGACTACATCAAGGTCGGCGACAATGTCATCGTTGGCGGACAGCTCGTACTCTTCAACGGAAAGACCCCCGAGTTTACACAAGGCAGCAAGATTTACGAGCTCAACGGCAAAGCTGCTCCCAAGGAAGATTATGGCACACCCACCGGTTCTGGTACCAAGGCTGATCCTTACAACGTTGCAGCCACCATCGAACTCATCAACAAAGTGGGTAACAAGGAGTCGGAAGTAGTCTATACCAAGGGAACCATCGTTCAGTTGGGTGACGACAAGGGAGCAGACAAGCCAGGCAACTCGTTTGGCAACGCCACCTACTTCATCGCCGACCCCGAGAATAACGTCAAGCTCGAAGTATATCGCGGCTTTGGCCTCGGCGGTGCAGACATCAAGGAAGGCGACATCAACGTGGGTGACGAAGTAATCGTCTATGGTAAGGTTATCTACTATGGCAACCACACTCGCGAGTTCACACAGGGTAGCAAAATCTACTCCATCAACGGAAAGACCGAAGACGATATTCCCACAGCCACACCTAAGGGCAGTGGTACCCTCGAAGACCCCTACAATGCAGCAATGGCTAACCAAGTTGCCTCGGCACTCGCAAAGAACGGAAAGACGGGCGAAGTTTATATCGCAGGCAAGGTCGCCAGCATCAAGGAAAACTACAGCACCGCATACGGCAACGCCACCTTCTACATCAGCGACGACGGCACCACCACCTCGCAGTTCTACGTCTTCCAAGCCCTCTACCTCGGCAACAAGAAGTATGAGTCGGGCACACTGCTTAAGCAAGGCGACGACGTTGTTATCTGCGGCAAGCTCACCAACTACCAAGGTAACACACCCGAGACCTCCAAGGGTGAAGCTTACCTCTACTCACTCAACGGACAGACTGGCGGTCCCGAACCACAGCCCCAGCCCGTAGGTGGTACCTACGACGAGCCTTTCACCGTGCAACAAGCGCAGGAAGCATGGGTTGACGGGCAAAAACTCAACACCTACGTCACTGGCTATATCGTCGGCTTCGTAGAGGGTTCAAAATATGAGGAAAATGCACTCTTCCAGTACGACGCATTCGAAAAGGCTGCTGACCTCAAAGAAAAAGGAAAATCAGCGCCTACCAACATTCTCGTCTCATACACCCCTCAAGCCACCAGCGTCGAGCAGTGCATCCCCGTCCAACTACCATCAGGCGAAATCCGCAACCAGCTCAACCTCAAGGATAACTCCGATGTATTAGGCGCAGAAATCAAACTCTACGGCTCACTTGAAACCTTCTTCAAGGTGGCAGGCATCAAATCCACCAGCTATGCCGAATTTACAGTGTACGACGCCACAGGAAGCGTCACCACCAAGACCATCGGCACACGTCCCGACGCAGCCAAGAAACGTTTCATCAGAAAGAAGAAATAAATGAACAAGCAATTCACTCTGACCATGCTCGGCATCTGCACGCTGGGCATGGTCACACTCCTCACCTCCTGTAAGGACGACAACGATGACCTGTACGACCAGACAGGCATCATCGTCGTGGACTACAATGGCCCCAACGCCTACGAAGAACCGACCGAGGGAGGCGAGAGTGCCAACAACACATGGACAGGCAATCCAGCAGCTCTGGGCTACGAAGTGCCTGCACTGCGACAGGGCGACGGCATCTACTTCGTAAGCCACGATGCTCGCATCAGCGACGAAACCTCGACCACTGCCCAGAACTACTGCCTTGAGTGGGACGCCTCTGCCATGCACAGCCGCTGGGTGGCCTTCGTCTTCGACAACGACAACAAGGCTCGCCGAGTAAGCCGTACCAACGCATGGAGCGAAGATCCCTCGCTGCCTCTCGAAGTACGACTCTCCACCAGTTCCTACTCAGGCTCTGGTTACACACGCGGACACATCTGTGCCTCCGCCGACCGTCTCAACTCCACACAGGCTAACCAGCAGACCTTCTACATGTCCAACATGACTCCGCAGCTCTACGACTACAACGGCGGCTACTGGGCAGTGCTTGAAGCCATCGTACAAAGCTGGGGACGTAGCACCCGCTACAGCAAAGTCTATGTCTGCAAGGGCGGCACTATCCGTGACGACCAACGACTCGGCACTTTCAACACCACCAGTGCCAATGGTCGTAGCGTCCGTGTCGCAGTGCCCAAGTACAACTTCATGGCTGTCCTCGCACAGACCACGGCTGGCTCCTACCAAGCTGTCGGATTCTGGATGGAGCACAAAGACTACGTCGATGCCAAAGGCGAGAATTACAGCTCCGACCACCGCGCACCCAACTACCTCATGAAGTCTCATGCCATGAGCATCAAACAACTCGAAAGCCTCACTGGTATCAACTTCTTCTGCAACCTCGACGACGCTGTTGAACGTCCCGTCGAAAGCTCCTACAGCGAGAGTGCTTGGAACTGGTAGCCAGATTCCCCCTCACAGATCACTACACCGCAGTGCCACATCATCCGCACTGCGGTGTTATTTTGTCCTTATTACATAATCTAAAATTCTAAAATTTAATTATTTTACCCAAACCATGCACACTCTATCATGATTTTTTGTAAATTTGCCAAATAAATGATTATTTCCAACATGACACAACGCAGAACTAAGGAAAACAAACAACGTAACAACGCTGTCGGCAAACCCCAGACGGCTGCCAATCCCCCAGCCCGTGGTTCGAAATCTGTTCCCCGAACCATCACTCTCACACCGATTCTCCGCTTCCTCATTCCCACCCTGCTCTTTTGCATCTTTGCCCTATTTGCCTACTGGCTCTTGGCTGTGAAGAATGCCGACTACCTCTATGCCGTGCAGGAACACTCGCTGTGGGTCGGTGACCGCTCGTTTTGGGACGACAAAATGATGGTCGTTGGCGGATGGGCACAATGGCTCGGCTGCTACTTCACACAGTTCTTCTACTATCCTGCCCTCGGTACACTTCTTCTTCTACTCCTATGGGCTGCCATCTTTGCCTTGTTCATGCATACGCTGCGCATCAGGACCCTCTGGAGCAGTCTCGTCCTCATCCCCCTTTTCGCACTCCTGCTCAGCGAGGTTGACCTCGGCTATTGGCTCTACTACATGAAGCAGCCTGGCTACTGGTTTGCACAACCTGTTGCCATCCTCACTGCCTTGCTCGCTCTTTGGGGCTTCCAAGCCCTTTCACGCCTGCAGCGACGCCGTGGACTCATGCAGTGTGCCTACATCCTCCTCTCCACCCTTGCCCTCTATCCCCTCATCGGCTTTTGGGCACTCATTGCCGATGTATGGATGGCTGCCCTGGCCGCGCGTAAAGACGGATGGCGTCGCACACTCCCACTTTGGGGAGGCCTCCTTGTTGCCATGCTCATTCCCCTGCTCTACTATCAACTCTACACCCGCATGCGCCTCGAAGATGCCTGGACCGTCATGCTCCCCTATTTCCAGAACGACACCGCGATTTCTTTCTGGCTCACCGTCCCCTTTATCCTCGTCGCCATCTGGCCCCTGATCCTACTCCCCTTCCAAGGTTGTAAAGAAAATCAGACAGAAGTCCGACGCAACCACTTTATCAGTGCGCTCACCGCTTCCGCAGCCCTGATTGTCGGCCTTTGCCTCACCACACGACATTTCTCCTACGACAACTATAACTACAAAGCCGAACTGCGCATCTACCGTGCCATCGACGAATGCCGATACGATGACGTACTCACTGAAGTGCGTCAGGCACCAGGCGCCGTTACCCGACAGATGGTGATCGCCAAGAACATCGCCCTCATGCACAAAGGCATCTGTGGCGACAACCTCTTCCGCTATCCCAACACAGGCGAACCACCCTATGTGTTCGACTCTCTGCGCGTCCACCTTGTCCAAACCTGCGGCACACAGATGTACTACAACTACGGCAAGTGCAACTTTGCCTGCCGCTGGGCCATCGAGAACAGCGTGGAATTTGGCTACGACGTCAACCAACTCAAAATCCTCGTCCGCACCAGCATGATGTCGGGCGAGTTCCGTGCTGCACAAAAGTACCTCAACACCCTCCACAACACTACTTTCCAGTGCCAATGGGCTGATGAGTGGCAAGCCATGCTCGATGACCGCCAGAAGTATTACCAATCTGCAGAATACCGCAACATCCACCCCATGACCCTCTTCAACAACACACTCGACGGCGACGAAGGTCTCTGCGAGATGTATATCATCAACTACTTCAGCCACGTCCATAAATCGACCCCAAAACTTCAGGAACAGACGCTCGTCTTTGCCCTCATACAGAAAGACATACAGATGTTCTGGCCCCGCTTCTTCCGCTATGCCGAAATGCATGAGCAGGAAACCATGCCCATTCACTATCAAGAAGCAGCCTACCTGTACGGACAACTCGAACACCAAGTCGATATCAGCAATATGCCCTTCGACCCCGAACGCATCGTTAACCGTTATGCAAGCTTCAACCAAGCTACCCAGCAACTGCTATCCCAGGGCATGGACACCAAGCAAGTAGGCGAAGCCACTAAAGCCACATTCGGCGACACCTTCTGGTGGTTCTACTTCTTCTGCCGCGACATCCATTCCTATTAAACTAACACAAATGATTCACCCATAGCCAATCCCCTCACTCGATATGAAACCTCTCACTCACGCCTTGCGAACATTTTTCCCCACCTTTGAAGCTGGCATCGGAATCCTTCTGCTCCTACTCACAGCGTGTACCACACACCCCGACGTGCCCACCGAGTACACCTCAGTCAGCCGTCAACCTGTCATATATCCGGACTACACAGACGTTGTCGTCCCACCCAACATCGCTCCCCTCAACTTCAAACTTATGGAAGGATGCGAACACTGTGTGGCGCGCATCACTGATGCAAAAGGCAACAGCCAGACCTATGGCGACCGCTACAACGTACTCTTCCCTGAAAATGAATGGCACGAACTCATCGCAGCCTCGACAGGCCAACAGATGAAAGTTGAAGTGTTTGGTCAGAACAAAGATGGTAAATGGCTTTCATTCAAACCTTTTACGATAACCGTTGCCAACGACAGCATCGATTCCTACATCTCCTACCGCAGCATTGCACCCTCCTATGTAGCCTACGAAATGCTCACTATCAACCAGCGCAATCTGAGCAACTTTGACGAGCGCGAAATTTATAACAACATGATTGTCTCGGCCGAAGACAATGGACAGTGCATCAACTGCCACTCCTACCAAAACTATGGCACACAGAACATGCAATTCCATATGCGTCAAGGCAACGGCGGAACCATGATCGTCTATAATGGCAAGCCACAGAAAGTCGATCTCAAGACCGATTCCACCATCTCGGCAGGAGTCTATCCTTCCTGGCACCCTACACTCCCCCTCATCGCCTACTCTACAAATGCCACGGGACAATCGTTCCACACCAAGAGTCACGCAAAGATTGAAGTGGAGGACTCACGCTCCGACCTTATCCTCTACGACATCGAACGCAACGAAGTCAGCCACATCGAAAATGACACGACGGAATTTGAGTGTTTCCCAGCCTGGACGCCCGATGGCAAAACGCTCTACTACTGCTCCGCTCACTTCGAGTTTGCCGACAGCGGCAACCACGAAACTCAGGTCATCGACCGCTACAAAGACATCAAATACGACATCTACCGCAAATCCTTCGACCCTGCAACCCATCGTTTCGGACCACACCAGCTCGTCTATTCCGCCTCAGCTAAAGGACGCAGTGCCACTTTTCCACGCATCAGTCCAGACGGACGCTACCTGCTTTTCGGAGAGGGAGAGTTCGGCTGCTTCCACGTTTGGCATCCAGATGCCGACCTCCACATCATCGACCTTCAGACCATGAAGGAGCGCAAACTGGAGAACGTCAACTCCAACCGTGCAGAGAGTTATCATTCTTGGTCGAGCAACGGTCGGTGGATGCTCTTTATTTCGCGTCGCGACGACAGCAACTTCTCCCGTCTTTATATGGCCTACTTCGACCGACAGGGCCGTGCACACAAAGCCTTTGAACTGCCCCAGCGCGATCCCTCTTTCTACGACTTTTACTTGCGGTCCTACAACGTACCCGAGTTCATGCGTGAACCTGTCAGTGTCACACCTCAGGAATTTGCCAGCGTAGCCAAGAAAGCACCCAAGAAAGCTAAGTTCGTAAGCCGCTAAACCGCCAAAGACATTAACACGAACTTTCATAAACAAAGAAACGGATGTATCGCGAAGATGCATCCGTTTCTTTACATAATTATTTGTGATCCGCTTGGGGCTCGAACCCAAGACCCCAACATTAAAAGTGTTGTGCTCTACCAACTGAGCTAGCGGATCTACCTCTTAGCTTTCAGCCTTAACACAGCCCTTTTACGGAACTGCTCCTCCAAAAGCGGTGCAAAGGTACGACATAAAATTGAAAATTGAAAATTGAAAGTTAAAAATTTTGCAGAAAAATGAAAAAAGTGGAAAAAACACCGTGGTTTTGTTCGAAATTCGAAATAGAAAGCGTAACTTTGCAGCCGTTTATTCCTCGCAGCGAGATCTGTTGTCCGCTGCCGTGTGCTTGAACACCACGTAAAAAACAAGAAGTATGAAACAAAATCGTTTGGTCAGTGTATCCTTCATGATTATGGGGATACTGTTCTGTGTGTGCCTCGTCGCATCTAATCTGCTGGGCACTAAAATCCTTCAGGTGGGACCGTTCCCGTTGACCGCGGGTGTCATCGTGTTCCCCGTCTCGTACATCATCAATGACTGCATCGCCGAGGTGTGGGGATTTCGAAAGGCTCGTCTCATTATCTGGATGGGATTCCTGATGAATTTCTTCGTAGTCGCCTTAGGTGGCATCGCCTCTGTCATCCCAGCCCCACCGTTTTGGCAGGGCGAAGAGGCATTCACCTTCGTATTCGGTTTGGCACCTCGCATAGCCGTAGCCAGTCTGTCTGCCTTCCTCGTAGGCTCTTTCCTCAATGCTTGGGTGATGAGCCGCATGAAGCTCCGCGACCGTGAACGACGCTTCTCACTCCGTGCCATCCTCTCGACGCTGGCAGGTGAAAGTGCTGATTCACTCATTTTCTTCCCCCTGGCTTTCGGCGGACTGATGCCTGCTTCGGAATTGGCAAAAATGATGCTCATGCAGGTGTCGGCCAAAACGCTCTACGAAATCATTGTCTTACCACTGACCAACATCATTGTCAAATATATCAAGCGCAGTGAGCAGACCAGTGTGTATGACGAAAATATTTCCTATAACATATTTAAGGTAAATGAATTATGATTCTTGACCACAGAAAGGCTTTAGTTGTTTTCTCTGGAGGACAGGACAGCACAACTTGCTTGTTTTGGGCGAAGAAGCATTTCGACGAAGTACGTGCTCTTTGCTTTCGATATGGACAGAAACACGAGGTGGAGGTGGACATAGCACGGGGTATTGCCGAGAGAGCTGGGGTTCCATTTGAAGAAAAAGACGTCCATTTCATCAGTCAGTTGAGTTCCGGCTGTTCTCTGACAGATACTTCGATTCAGATGGACGAGGAACGACGTGGCAACCTACCGCCCAACACATTTGTCCCTGGTCGTAACCTGTTCTTCCTATCCATCGCTGCAGTCTATGCACGTGAGCACGGCATCATGAACATCGTCACGGGGGTGTCGCAAACCGACTTTAGCGGCTATCCCGACTGTCGTGACTCCTTCATCCGTTCGCTGAACGTGGCACTCAACCTCGCAATGGAGGAACAGTTTGTCATCCATACACCACTCATGTGGATTGACAAGGCTGAAACCTGGAAATTGGCCGATGAATTGGGAGTTTTTGACATTGTTCGCAACGAGACGCTCACTTGCTATAATGGCATCAAAGGCGACGGCTGCGGACATTGTCCTGCCTGCAAACTGCGTCGTCACGGTCTGGAAGAATACTTAAAACAAAGGAGAAATTACTAAAAAGAAAAAAACTCCCATGAATAAGGAACGCGAAACGGAAGGCTTGCACGCCTTAGGCCGAAAGACGGAATACCGTCAAGACTATGCCCCCGAAGTGCTGGAAACGTTTGTCAACAAACACCCTGACAATGACTACTGGGTGCAGTTTAACTGCCCAGAGTTTACCTCACTCTGCCCCATCACTGGCCAGCCTGACTTTGCCGAGATACGCATCAGCTACATCCCTGCCGAGCGGATGGTTGAGAGCAAAAGTCTTAAACTCTATCTCTTTAGTTATCGCAACCACGGCGACTTCCACGAAGATTGTGTCAACAAGATCATGAAGGACCTCATCCGTCTGATGAATCCAAAATACATCGAAGTCACCGGCATTTTTACTCCTCGTGGCGGTATCAGCATCTATCCTTATGCCAACTTCGGTCTGCCTGGCACCAAGTATGAAGAAATGGCTCAGTATCGTATGATGAACCACGGCTTGAAGTGAGTTGTGCGAAAAACTTTATCTTTCTTTTTGTTTTTCAATCACATTATCGTAACTTTGCAGCATATTTTGCATCTTTAAGGTAAAAAAAGATTCATGATTGAGAAGCATATCGTGCTGGACGATGTCGACCTGTTGACATTCTATGGGGTGAACAACATTCACCTCCAGATGCTCAAGGCTCTCTATCCGAAACTACGCATCGTGGCCCGCGGCAACATCATCAAGGTGCTGGGCGACGAAGTCGAGATGTGTGCCTTCGAGGAGAATGTTGAACGCATGCGCCAGCACTGCATTCAATATAATTCACTGAACGAAGAAGCCATCCTCAGCATCGTGAAGGGAGAAACGCCCAATGGAGGGGTTCATGGCGACGCTTCGGCCATTGTCTATAGCGTCACGGGAAAACCTATCGGTGCCCGTAGTGACAACCAGCGGCTGCTGGTCGAAGCTTATGAGCAGAATGACATGATCTTCACCGTCGGACCAGCCGGATCGGGCAAAACCTATGTGAGTATTGCGCTGGCGGTGCGAGCACTCAAGAACAAAGAAATCCGCAAGATTATCCTCTCGCGACCAGCTGTCGAAGCAGGTGAAAAACTTGGTTTCCTCCCTGGCGACATGAAAGAGAAAATCGACCCATATCTTCAGCCGCTGTACGATGCTTTGCAAGACATGATTCCAGCGCAAAAACTGACGGAATACATGGAGCAGAACGTGATTCAGATTGCTCCTCTTGCTTTCATGCGTGGCCGCACCCTCAACGACGCTGTGGTCATACTTGACGAGGCACAGAACACCACTACACAACAGATGAAGATGTTCCTCACCCGTATGGGGCAGAACACCAAAATGATCATTACGGGCGACATGACGCAGATTGACCTGCCTCGTGCCGTCCGTTCTGGTTTGAAGGAAGCCCTCATCGTCCTGAAAGACGTCAAAGGTATTTCTTTCGTTGAAATGAGCGAAAAAGACATTGTTAGACACAAGCTCGTCACCCGCATCGTCAATGCCTATGACGACTACGACCGTCGTCGCAAGGAGGCTGAACCCACCCTGTTTTAGTACACTTCCATCACTGTACATTCAACTTTCAACAATAAACACTCTACACTTATGAAAGCCCTCACACGTACCGACTTCCAGTTTCCTGGACAGAAGAGCGTTTACCACGGCAAAGTCCGTGACGTTTACAACATCAATGACGACATCATGGTCATGGTGGCAACCGACCGCATCTCCGCTTTCGACGTCGTTCTGCCCAAAGGCATCCCTTTCAAGGGACAAGTGCTCAACCAGATTGCAGCACGCTTCCTCGAGGCATCAAAAGACATTGTACCAAACTGGCTTCTCGCCACCCCAGATCCCATGGTCAGTGTCGGACTGAAGTGCGAGGGCTTCCGTGTCGAGATGATTATCCGTGGTTACCTTACCGGCAGTGCATGGCGTGAGTACAAATCTGGTGCCCGAGAGATTTGTGGCGTAAAACTGCCCGATGGAATGAAGGAAAACGAACGTTTCCCACGACCCATCATCACTCCCACAACCAAGGCAGACGAAGGACACGACGAAAACATCTCGAAGGAAGAAATCATAGAGCAAGGCATCGTCAGCCGTGAAGACTACGAGCAGATGGAACAATATACTTATGCCCTTTTTGACCTTGGCACACAGATTGCAGCTGAGAAAGGACTGATTCTGGTTGATACCAAGTACGAATTTGGTAAGCGCGACGGAAAAGTTTATCTCATTGACGAAGTGCATACACCCGACTCCAGCCGCTATTTCTATGCCGATGGCTACGAAGAAAAATTCCTTAAAGGAGAACCTCAGCGACAGTTGTCTAAAGAATTTGTACGACAGTGGCTTATCGACCACAACTTCATGAACCAGCCTGGGCAGCAGGTTCCTGAAATGACTGATGAATTCGTTCAGAGCATTTCTGACCGCTACATCGAATTGTACGAACACATTGTCGGTGAGCCTTTCCACAAGGCTGAAAACACCGAGGATCTTGCAGCTCGTATTGAAAAGAACGTCAACGACTATCTCGCACAATTGTAACGTGTACGCACAAGAGGAAGTCAAGCCCTACGGCCAGGAAGGATCGAAGCGCAAGCAGGTGGAGCGGATGTTCGATGAAATCGCACATTCCTACGATCCACTCAACCATACACTTTCCCTTGGGGTGGACCGTCTGTGGCGTCGTGATGCCATCAACTATCTGCATCAGCACGCCACACAACCACCGAGACAGCTGCTCGATGTGGCTACAGGTACGGGCGACTTCGCTCTTTTAGCCGCTGAAAAACTTCAGCCAGAGCACATCACTGGCATCGACATCTCAGAGGAAATGATGCGCATCGGTCGTGAGAAGATTCAGAAGAAAGGTCTTGCAGATAGGATAAAACTACAGTACGAAGATTGTTCTTGTATGTCGTTTGCAGACAATCAGTTTGATGCAGTTATTTCGTCTTTCGGACTAAGGAATTTTCAGAATCTTGACCAGTGCCTGCAGGAAATGTTTCGTGTCCTGAAACCAGGTGGATTGCTGGTTGTGATAGACCTCTGTTCACCTACGTCGTTCCCCATGAAGCAGCTCTTCTGGTGCTACAAGCATGTCGCCATGCCCGTCATCGGACGTTTCATCTCACACGACCGCCATGCTTACACCTACCTGCCCGCCACAATGGATGCCATCCCTCAAGGCGATGCTATGGTAGCCATTTTCGAGAAAGCAGGTTTTCAGAATGTGCGATTTCAACGGCAGATTTTCGGTATGAGTATGCTCTATGCTGCAGAAAAGATCTAACTTCTCAACACCAATACATATAGTGTATTATGGACAAGTACGGACTCATTGGCTATCCACTCGGCCATTCGTTTTCTAAAAGTTATTTCACTGACAAATTTTCCAGTGAAAGCATCAATGCCGAGTATGTGAATTTCGAGTTGCCCTCTATCGAGGACTTCCCTGTCATCGTCAATTCCTACAAGACGCTCAAGGGGCTGAACGTCACCATCCCCTACAAGGAAAAGGTGTTGCCCTACCTTGACAACATCAGCAAGGAGGCGCGCGAGATTGGAGCCGTCAATGTGATTCGTGTCGAGCATAAAGGCAACGGCGTGCGCCTGCATGGCTACAATTCCGATGTCATAGGATTTGCTGACAGCATAGAACCACTACTCAAGCCCCACCATAAGAAAGCACTCATCCTGGGTACAGGTGGTTCGTCGAAAGCCATCCATTATGCTTTGACCAAGAAGTTGGGACTGGAAGTTATCTTTGTGTCACGTTATCAACGTCCAGGCACGGTCACTTACCAAGACCTTGATGCGGCTGCAATTCGCGAATACGAAGTTATTGTAAATTGCACGCCTGTTGGCATGTACCCAAATACAGAAGAAGCCCCTAACATCCCCTATGATGCACTGACCGAAGAAAACCTGCTTTTCGACCTTATCTATAATCCAGACCCGACCCTCTTTCTGCGCCGTGGTGCTGAGCATGGGTCACAGACCAAGAGTGGACTGGAGATGTTGATTTTACAAGCCATGGCTTCCTGGCGTTTTTGGAATGAATAGTCATGCCACCACGGAAGTCCACATCATCAAAAAAGTCGAATCCATCGAAGAAAATAGATTCTTCGACCTCTGAACCGAAACGCCACCATCCGCGCTTCGGTTTCTGTCTGTTTGAAATGCTTTTAATCCTACTTTTTGTCGCTACTGTTAGTATATTCGGAATCAGTTACTTTGTGTTACGTCAGTCCGTATGCCCCAACACTTGGAACAGTGAAACGTTTTGTAATTCGGTCCAAAACGATGAGGAGTCGCTGGCTATCATGCAGAGCGACTATCCCTTTCTGCGCCGTTGGATACGCGGACTCCGAGCATACCACCAGCTAAAGGAAACTAAGCTCTATGCTGATGTAGACTCTACCCTGCTCCACGCCTATTACATTCCGGCATCGAAGCCCACACCGAACACAGCCATTGTACTACATGGCTACAAAAGCAAGGCACTCGAGATGCTTCACATCGCCTATCTCTATCACCACGATCTCGGATTCAACGTCGTACTGCCAGACCTTCGTACGCATGGCAAGAGTAGAGGTACCCACATCGGTTTCGGCTGGCAGGATGCCAAGGATGTGCTTCAGTGGATGGTATGGGCCAATGACGAGTTTGGGAAAGATTATGGTGGACAAACCCAGATGGTTGTTCACGGCATTTCAATGGGAGCTGCCACCACGATGTTCGTAGCTGGACAGAACAAGTACAATTTTGTCCGAGCGTATATCGAAGATTGTGGTTACAGTTCTGTGCAAGAAGAAATAGCCTACGTAGCCGACCGTGATTATGGTTTGCCCGAAGTGCCCTGCATCTCGTTGGCCAGTCAGATGTGCCAATGGCTGTACGGCTGGAATTTTCGCGATGCCTCCTGTGTCGAAGCCCTGCGTCATGTTGACACCCCCATGCTGTTCATCCATGGAACAGCCGACCGTTATGTGCCCTTCGACATGGTGCACCAACTGTACGATGCCAAGCCACGCAACAAAGATATATGGGAAGTTCGCGACGTGATTCATGCACGCAGCTATCACGACCAGCGTGAGGAATACACCCAGCGTGTACGCGACTTCATCAACCAGTATCTATACAACGAGAACTGACACTTTTTTTTATTTGAGATAAATCATGCAAGACTTTGCTGCCATCGACTTCGAAACTGCAAACAACAAACCAACGAGTGTATGCTCGGTAGGTGTAGTAGTCGTGCGTGGTGGCGAGGTTGTCCATACCTACTACTCGCTCATTCAGCCCGAACCGAACTACTATTATTATTGGAACACGCGAGTACATGGGTTGACACACAAAGATACCGACACAGCCCCACTCTTTCCCGATGTCTGGGCCGAGGTTGAACCACTGATTAAGGGCCTCCCGCTCGTAGCCCATAACAAGGCTTTCGATGAACGTTGTCTTAAAGCCGTTTTCCGTTGTTACCAAATGGATTATCCTAACTACAGGTTCTATTGCACCTGCATCGCCTCACGGCGTGTTTTTCCGCGTGCCGAGAACCATAAGCTGGACACGATTGCTACGCTCTGCGGTTTTGATTTGGCCAACCATCACCATGCCCTGGCTGATGCCGAAGCCTGTGCTGCCATTGCTTTGCAGATACTTTGAAACCAGCGTTGTTGGCACACTATTGCAAGTGCTTGAAATGTTTTTACAAGCACACTGGCAGATTTCCGAAAAAATGTGAACGAAAAATGAAAAGCATTGCCGATTCTTTGCCGTAACTTTGCAAGCGACGAATCACACTTAACTATTATATTTTCGTATGAAACACAAAAGACTGACGAAAGTCCTTCTTCTGTTTGCCCTTCTGACATCGGAAAGCATCATGAAGGCACAAGACCCCAACTTCTACGTCTATCTCTGTTTCGGACAGTCGAACATGGAAGGTTTTTGGAACCAGGTTCGCTTTGAACAAGAAGACTTGGAGGGCGTTGACCCACGTTTTCAACTGTTGCCTGCCGTCGATGATGTCGGACGCGGCCGTGTGAAGGGTCAATGGACAACGGCCACACCGCCATTCTGCCGTCCCGACTGCTTTCTCACACCAGCCGACTACTTCGGTCGTACGATGGTGGCACGCCTGCCCGAGACTCACCGCGTAGGTGTGACGATGGTTGCTGTAGGCGGCATCAGTATCAAGGGTTTTCTGAAGGACAAAAACATTAGTGAGCCCTACTGCCAGAGCTTCTTCGGCGATGATGCCTTTGGCATCTGGAAAGGCTACAACAACTACCTTTATGGCACACTCGTCGAACTGGGCCGACGTGCGCAGCAGGACGGCGTCATCAAGGGCATCCTCATGCTGCAGGGCGAGGCCGACACGGGCGATGCGGCCTGGACGGGCTACGTGAAGCAGGTGTATGACGACCTGCTCGCCGACCTCGGCCTCGATGCCTCGGACGTTCCGCTGCTGGCTGGCGAGACCCTCTACAACGGCACGCTCTTTGCCAACACCAATGCCCAAAACATTGACAAGCTGCCCAGCGTCATTCCCACCGCCCACGTCATCAGTGCGGAGGGCTGCGAAACTTCGTCAGACTATATCCACTTTACAGCCCGTGGCTATCGCCTCATCGGTCGCCGCTTCGCTGCCGAGGAGTTGAAGATTCTGGGCATGGACGAAGAGGCTCTGGAACAGCAGCGCGAACCCTACTATACCTATTATCATCACGCGCGTGCCATGTCTGAACAGCCCTACCATGAGATTGTGGAAGGAGCTCACCAGCGATTTGAATATGAACTCGAACAGGCTGCGACAGACATTGCCAGTGCACAAACCAAGACTGAGCTGGAAACCATCAAGGAGCGCCTACACACAGCATCACTTCAGTACCTCGCCGATGCTGAACCGGCTGAAACCGGGGTCTTCGACCTTACCTTCCTGCTCAACACGCCCGACGTATCTTATAAGAAAATCGGGGCACCCGTGCCCGATGCCTGGTTCACCGACAACAGGAATGAAGGTACGTTCCACTTTGTCATCAACAACAAAGTACAGTGGATTACGACGTCTGAGCCTACAGGCGGATACACGGCAGCCTACGGACTCATCAGCCCCACACCGTCCACCAGTGGGTTCGAAATCTATCAGCTGACTGGTCCGCTGCCAGCCGGAACCTACAAGGCCACTGCTTCGTGCTTTGGCTGGGGAACAGAGGTGAACGGCACGTGGAAAGGCACTTATCCACCCCACTTTACCTTCTCGGCAGACGAAACCGACGGAGCTCCCCTGCTGACCGAGGCTTACAATGATGTGAGCGTGGTGTTCACGCTCGACGAAGCCCGCAGCAACGTGAAACTGGGTATCAAGGCCCATGAGGGCAACGACTGCCCCTGGACCGCAATGGCCAATACCAGGCTGCTGCGCATCCCATCCACATCGACCGACACCGAGGCTGTGCTGAAGGGATGGTCACGACTGACGGCTATTCCAGACAACGTGGACGAATGGTACTTTGCCCTGACCGACAGGGACCACCCGCTGATGATGGGGCTTGCGCCGGCTGTGGTCGATTATAACGGTGTGTTTACCAAAAGCATGAACTATCAGTACCCCATCAGTCCCAAAGCCGACCCCACGAAAGCATGGATGCTGACCCGTACGGAGGGGTGGACGTGGAACGACGGTACCACCTGCTACTCGCTGCGCAACCTCAGCTACCCCACCCTCTACCTTCAAACCGAATGGGCTTGCCCCTGGCATTATCGCACACACGACCAGCCCAATCCCATCGGTTGGACAGCCGTGATACCACAATACGATGCCGAAGGCGACTTCTGGACATTCCTCAACGGCGTCTATCCCCGTGCCAACGCCTGCGCCTCGGTGGGGCTGAACGACATGAACAGCGAGGACTGGGGCTATCTCGGTCCGTGGAACCCTGGGCAATACTGCGATGGCAGCTGGATTGCCGCCAACAAGAAAGATGCAGACGTGGGACGTTTCCAGCTCTATGGCATCCTGCGCTCCGACTATGAGAAGTTGGGCGAGGACACCACGCCGACAGGCATTGGGGAAGTGAAAGGTGAACAATGCAAAGAGAATAGCGACACCCCCTCTCTCGGATGGGGACAGGATGTGACCTATGACTTGCAGGGCAGACGCCTCCCCTACAGCGTTCATCCTTCAACGTCGTGCGAAATCCCCCCCTGGCTTCTACATTGTCAATGGACAAAAAGTTGTCATGCGATAAGATTCAGAAACTTCAATCAATAAATACAGAACAATGAAAAAGATTGCATCGCTAGCTCTCCTGTTTGCCTTGACACTGACGTGTGTGGCGCAGAAGACAGTCTATATTCCGCAGCAGACGCTGAAGGATGAAGGCTATGACCCCAGTACGACCACCAACAACCTCAATGTGCCTTGGTGCCGCTATCGCAGCCGCGAAAGTGAGAACATCATTGTGTTCTGGGCTGCAGGCTACGGCAACAACGACCCGAACTCGGCAGCAGTACCGGCTGAATATCGGGTGGATATCGACGACATGCTGGCCAAGCTTGAGTCGTTCTACGACCTCAACGTCAACCGCCTGGGCTTTGCCGACCTCAGCAACTCCAACCTCTCGCGCTACAAGATGATTATCTGCCTCTACTACACGACGGAGTGGATGGCCTACGGCGGCGGTTTCGACGATGTCATCGGCGGCATGTGGGTCAGCCCCTCCACCTGCCACCCCGTAGGCTCGACCATCGCCCACGAAATCGGCCATTCGTTCCAGTATCAGGTCTTCTGCGACCTGCACGGGGCAGCAGGATTCCGCTACAACTTCGGTCCCAACGGATGCGGCTACTGGGAAACAACGGCCGATTGGCAAGCATCCATGGCCTATCCCGACATCATGTATTCCCAGAGCATGTTCATCTATCGCCAGGCCTACAACACAGCCATGACCCACGAATGGATGCGCTACCAGGCCTACTGGATGAACTACTGGTGGTGCGACCGCCACGGCATCGACATGGTGGGACGCCTCTGGCGCGGTTCCACGGTGTGGGGCGACGACGTCAACCAGGTGTATATGAAACTGATGGGACTTTCCACCGCCGACCTTTACCGCGAATATATGAATGCTGCCATGCACTTTGTGACATGGGATTTCAACAATGCCGACTGGAAACAGCGCGGTTCCTACTTCGACATCGGCAACTTTGTCTATAACTACGTTCCAGTGGGCACCAACGAGTTTCAGGTGGCCTATAGCAGTTGTCCACAATCCACTGGCTACAATGTCATCCCCCTCGAGGTGCCCGCAGCCGGAACCACTATCTCCACCCACTTCACCGCACTTCCACCAGGAAGCCCCCTGGCCGACGGCGACCCTCGTATGTTCTGGAACGGCGCCTTCATGGCACCCATCGCCACCGATACCTACAACCATTTCGCCGGCGAAGCCTATCGCGGTTTCCGCCTCGGTTATGTCGCACTGAAAAGCAATGGTGAACGCGTCTATCAGACAGAAGACCAAGTCTATTGCACCGGCACCGGCGAAGCATCTGTCGATGTCAGCTTCACCGTCCCTGCCGACGTCACACGCCTCTGGCTCGTCGTCTCCCCTGCCCTTTCGCAGTACATCATGCACGAATGGGATGAAAACATGCTGAACGACGACCAGTGGCCCTACCGAGTCAAGTTCTCTGGCACCAGCATACCGGGTTCGCAGAAATACTACCTCTACGACGCCGATTCCGACCGCTTCCTCAGCCGTAGCGGCGACAATGCCACGACCGACGCATTCGGCGTCCCCGTCCTGTTCAGCAATCAGGGCGACGGCCTCGGCATACAGATGCTGGACAACACCAATGCCTGGCTGGGCGGCAACGGCAACCTTAGCACCGTCGCAGCCCTCACCCGCTTCTATGCCGAGCAGAACGGCGACAAGGTGGCCTATCGCACCGCCAGCGGCAGCTACCTGACCATCAATGCCACGACCGGACAAGTCGTGACCACAGGCACACAGAGCACCGCCACCCAGTGGCAACTGCTCACCAGCAGCCAGCGTAACGCCGTCCTGGCACGCCGACAGCAACAGTCCGACAGCGAAACGGCACGCCTGGCCAACATCGGACTCGGCACCCAGTCGCTCGCATCTCACGCCGAGAGCGATTTCACAGCCACCGACATGACCAGCCACATCAACAACGCCGCCCTCGCCACCGGCACCCAGGGCTGGACGCTGACCGGCACCCCTGCCACCGCCGAAGCCAATGCCCTCGAAGTCTATCAAGGCAATGGCACCGAACTCTCGCAAACCGTCACCCGACTGCCCAAAGGCCTCTACCGCGTACGCCTCCATGCCTTCTACCGCGACGGATGGCCAGCCAACTGCGTGGCATTTGCTAACGACGGATTCACACAGATGAGCAACGCATGGCTCCAGGCCAACGGTGTACGCATCCAGATAGCCGACTGGGCCGGTCAGCACAGTGGAGAACAATACCCCAACTTCCGCAACGAAGCACGAGCCTGCTTCGACGAGGGACGCTACCGCAACGACGTCTATACCTTCGTCGGCGACGACGGACGACTGGACATCAGTTTCGGCAGTCCGCAACACCTCGAAGCCGGCTGGTTCTGCTTTGCCAACATGACCCTCACCTATTACGGCATGAACGAGGAATACGTACCCGAGTACACCCACATCGAACCCAATGTCATCGAAGGAGCCTCACGCTCCATCAGTGCCGGACGATACTACTTCCTCAACCGTGCCTCCGGCACCTTCCTCACCGCAGCAGGCACCTTCGGCACACAGGCATCACTCCAAACCGACGCACTCGACATCACCCTCGCCTACCGTCAGAACGGACTCTATACTTTCAATACACGTATTTCTAACGGCACCAATCTCAACTATATGGGACAACCCGAGACCGTCGGCGGGGCCGTATTCATGGACGCACCCACCTTCAACTACGCCATCGCCCCCACCGACGACGGCTACTACACCATCTCCTACCGCGGTGTCAGCGACGAAGGCGATGCCAAAGTGTTCTACCTCGGCTATAGCGACGCCAACCCCACCGTGCTTAACACTCGTCTCACCGACCCCGACACCCCTGAAGCACAGTGGCTCGTTCTGAAACGTGCCGAACTCATCGACTGGTTCGTCCAGAAAGCCAGAACCACTGACCAGCCCATTGACATCACCGCCCTCGTCGGCGCACCCAACTTCAGCCGTAACGACCAGCGCAACACTACTGCATGGAGCGGTACTCCCACCATCGACGGACCAATGGAAAATATGTGTGCTGAATGGTTCAACAACTCCTTCAACGTCTATCAGACCCTCACCTCGCTCCCAGCCGGCAACTACCGACTGACCGCCCAAGGGTTCTACCGCCACGGCCTGCCCGAACCAGCCTACCAAGCTTTCAGCAGCCACAGCGAGACAGACGGAGCACTGCTCTACGCCAACGACGTCAGCGTACCCCTGCTCTCCATCTTCAGCGAAGCTACCAAAGCAGGCTTCCCCACCAATGGAGCAGGACGCTGGGCAACCCCGTCTGCAGGCTACACCATTCCGGACGACATGTTATCCGCAAGCACAACCTTCACAGCCGGCTACTATCCCAACAGCCTCGACTTCCATCTCAACGAAGGCAGCACCCTTCGCATCGGATTCAGGAAGGCTGCAACCAGCACCCCCGACGGCAACTGGAGTATCTTCGACAACGTCCACCTTTACCTTCTTAGCCTCGACACCCCCACCGGCGTAGAAACGTTGAACGAGGAACAAAAAACTCAGAACGAAACCGTTTATGATCTGCAGGGACGACGTCTCCCGATTGACGCCTCCAGATTGACGTCGGGCGAAATTCCCCCTGGTCTCTACATCGTCGGCGGCCGCAAGATCTTGATACGTTGAACCATCATAAAATGCCAAATCGAAACAAGCTGTTCCAGGAAACAACCTAAGAACAGCTTGTTTTGTTCATCCCCATTGTGTCCCGAAGAAAGTCGTGGCACATGTCATGGCGGAACCTTACACAATCACTTTAGAGCTACACTACGGGGCAAAGTATCAAGCACAATGGGCTTAAATGGGCGACCAAAAATCGGGTAAAATTACAAGGAAAGATAATTTTCATTGATAATCAATGAGAGGATCTACAAAAGTCGTTGTGTAAAACAAAATGAAGAGGTCTCTATGTAGGTATAAATCCACATAAAGACCCCTTCATTTCTGTGTTTGGTGGAGCTGGAGGGGATTGAACCCTCGTCCAAACAAGGAAGCCATACGCTTTCTACATGCTTATTCCGGACTTCGATTTTCGTGCAGCAGCCAGAACCCGGACCATCCACTGTTGCCTTATCTCCTTAAATTTCATTGACGATGCGGAGCCAGCACCAACTATTCCTGAATTTCCTGCACCGCTGATCTGACCGCCTCAGGACGTGGCTTTCAGGGCGATGTCTCGTCTCCTCACCTGGTGAAGAGATAAAGCCAACCTACTGTACTTCGGTTTAGGCAGCGAGAGCGTAAGTGTTGTTGCCAGATAATTCTGTGAGAGCCGAGATTAAAGAGCCAGCCATCAACGCTCTGCATGCTTACGTACCACCTCGGCTTGCTGTCAAATCCATGTCAGCCCCAAGAAAAGTACAATTTAACAAAGTTCTCAATCGCTATTCATTATCCTCGTCTTCAATGTCAACTTCGTCGATAGCATCGATGTCTTCGATTCTGGGAGTTTCTTCTTCGATAACGTCGTCCTCTTCGTCTTCGTCGTTTCCAACATTGTCATCATCCATATCTTCCAAATCGTCGTCATCAGCGTCGTCTTCGTCGTCACCATCATCCTCGCTTTTTGTACGACGTTTCACTTCATCGTCGATGGCAGAGGAAAAACGCACCTTTTCTATCTTTGGCTTCTGTTTAAGGAAAATACCTTCAATCCAACTACCGCGCTCTATTTCGAGAACTTCGTATCCATCAGCCTTACGACGGTCAATGATACCACCGGTGCGATGCATAGCCGAGGCTGGCATGACAGCACAATCAACGTAGAAAGCCGACTCGATGATATCCTGAAGCGCCAGAGGCAGGCCTTGCCAACCCGTTCCTAGATTTTCACGTATCAGCGTCAAAATCTCTTCCGGCAGCAAGTGTGCCACATTTTCCAGAGTCAAATCTGTCACCTTCTTGATGCGGTGTTTACGAATGGCGATTGCATTGTTCTCGCCGTCGCTCGGTGCCGAAAAGATATCATATTTCTCAGCCTCAAGTTGCTTCACCTTTGATTCGTCGGAGCGATCCAGATAGACGATATCGAACACGGGGCGGATGATATTCATGTAATGAGCCTCCATGTCGCTGAACCCCTCTTGCTTCTTTCCTTCCTGAAGCATTTGGTTGATATCCGACTCGGTCATTGCCCAGACATTTCCTTTCGTCAAGTCTTCAATTTTAAGATGCTTTGCCATTCGTCTGTCGATGCGTTTAATAATGTTTTCTGTAAAAGCGGTGCAAAGATACGACAAATAAATTGAAAATTGAAAATTAAAAAATGAAAATTATCTGTAATGTCTGCAATTATTCATAAAAATCACGTTGAAAATATGTTTCTTAGTATTTTTTACAAAATTTAAGCATCAGTTTTTCGTTAGTTTCAAAAAAAATCGTTTTATTTGCAAATGATTTTCGATAATTATGTTTTTAACACTTAAAATAACACCAACTAAACAATGAGTACAGAGACAAGCAAGAACTTGTCAGGACTCAAGGCTGCGGATTTCCAAACGCTCGTTCAGGGAAAGCGCACAGATTTGTACATCCTGACAAACGCTAAGGGCTACGAAGTGGCTGCCACCAACTATGCTGGTGCGCTCGTAGCTATCATGGTTCCGGACAAAGACGGCAAGATTGCCAACGTGATTCATGGTCACGACAACATCAATGACGTCATCAACAGTCCTGAACCATTTCTTTCTACCCTTATCGGACGCTACGGTAACCGCATCTGCAAGGGTAAGTTCACGCTCGACGGCAAGGAATACAACCTCGCTATCAACAACGGTCCGAACGCCTTGCACGGCGGTCCGACGGGATTCCATGCCCGTGTATGGGACGCACAGCAACTGGCTCCAAACAAGCTGCGGCTCCACTACACAGCAGAGGATATGGAAGAAGGTTTCCCTGGACGTCTGGAAATGACGGTTGATTACACTTGGACCGACGACTGCGAACTCGTCATCGACTATCGTGGCACCACGGACAAGAAGACCATTGTCAACATGACGCACCACGGCTATTTCGCCATTGCCGGTATAGCTAATCCAACGCCAACGATTGACGACCTCGTCTGCGAAATCAATGCAGACCACTATATTCCTATCGACGACACATCTATTCCACTCGGTACTATTGATAAGGTAGAGGGTACGCCCTTTGATTTCCGTACTCCAAAACCCATCGGTCGCGATATTGATGCAGACGATGTGCAGACTAAGAATGGTGCAGGTTATGACCACTGCTTCGTGCTGAACAAGCGCTACCCTGGCGAATGCACCTTTGCTGCCCGCATCACCGATCCGAATAGCGGCCGTACGATGGAAGTCTATACAACTGAGCCTGGTGTGCAGATGTACACCGACAACTGGGCAGACGGCTACCCCATCCAGCATGGCTGCACAGCTCCGCGTCGTTCAGCCGTGTGCTTCGAAGCACAACACTTCCCCGACAGCCCCAACCGCCCGTACTTCCCAGCCGTGACACTCTGTCCTGGTGAGGTATATACACAGACGACAGTTTACAAATTCGGCGTCGCAAAGTAATTTTTAATTGTAATTCTTCTTTAATATTAATAAGAGATGTCACAGAAACAAACTCCGAACTATACGTTCGCACTCATTGTCATGTTCATCGTATGTTTCCTTATTGGATTCATTACGACGATGAACAACTCCATGATTGACTTCTGTACCAAGGCCTTCAACTTGAACGCCCAGCAGGGTCAGTATGTCAACACTGCTTTCTACGGAGCTTATTTGCTCTCGATTCCTTTCGCCATGCTGATGAGCAAGATTGGTTACAAGAAAACCCTGTTGCTCGGTCTGGGCGTTGCCGGCGTCGGATTCCTTATCAACTCCTTCGGAATCAAAGGTGCCCTCGATGCCGACACAGCAACTATCTACGCCATCTTCCTCGGCACTATGTGCCTCGTGGCTATGGGCGTCGTGATGCTTCAGAACGTTGCCAACCCCTACGTCATGGTACTCGGTAAGCCCGAAAAAGGAGCTTTCCGTATGACGCTGTCGCAGGCACTCAACTCGGTTGCTACGACCGTTGCACCAATCTTTATTGCCTCAGTCATCATCGGCAAGCAGCAGCCTGCTCCTGAAGCCGTTCCCGCTCCCTATCTGGGCATCGGTATCTTCACCCTGATTCTGTGCGCCATCCTGTTCTTCCTCAAACTTCCCGAAATTAAGGAAGAAGAGCAGACTGCCGAAACAGGCGAAGTAAAACAGTACAAGAGCAGCGTGTTTAAATATACTCACGTTTGGCTCGGTGCCCTCGGAATATTCTTCTACATGGGACTCGAAATCGGTGTTCCGTCAATGCTTCCCTACAAGATTGACAACGCTACCGACTTCCTCTGGATGTACTGGGGTGGCATGATGGTTGGCCGATTCGTTGGCGCAGGCATCCTTGCCAAGTTCGAGCCACGTCGTTTGCTCACCGCATGCCTTCTGCTTGGTGCCCTCTGTGTAGGACTTTCATTCGTATTCGATGGCATGGCAAGCGCCTACTGCCTGCTGGCTGCCGGTCTGTTCCACTCTGTGATGTGGCCCCTCATCTTCAACCTCGGTCTGCAAGAACTCGGCCCCCACACCAAGACTGCTACAGGTATTATCAACACCGGAGTCATTGGTGGCGCTCTGCTCACCCCGCTCATGGGTTGGGTGGTTGACATCTCCACCGTCGGCGTAGCTCTCTGCCTCATGTTCGTTTATTATCTCTACGAAATCTGGTTCTGCTGGAAAGGTAGCAAAATTGGACTTAAATAAATATTCTTTAACCCCATAAATCACATTTCTCATTATGAAACTGACAATTGATGATGTAAGAAGTCGCTTTATCAAGCACTTCAACGGTGAAACCGGCACAGTTTACGCCTCTCCTGGTCGTATCAACCTCATCGGCGAGCACACCGACTACAACGGTGGCTTCGTATTCCCAGGCGCCGTTCAGCAGGGAATGATTGCCGAAATCAAGCCCAACGGCACACGCAAGATACGCGCCTACTCTATCGATCTCAAGGACTACGACGAATTTTCGCTCGATGACGAGAAAGGACCGCGCGCCAGCCACTTCCGCTACATCTTTGGTGTGGCTCGTGAGATGATGGCACTGGGTGTGCCCGTAGAAGGATTCGACACCGCCTTTGCTGGTGATGTGCCCCTCGGAGCAGGTATGTCTTCGTCGGCAGCTCTCGAAAGCTGCTATGCCTTCGCCATCAATGACCTGTTCGGCGACAACAAGATTGACAAGATGACACTTGCCAAGGTTGGTCAGGCCACAGAGCACAAGTACCTCGGCCTCAAGTGCGGCATCATGGATCAGTTTGCCAGCGTACACGGCAAGAAGGGCAACCTCATGCGTCTGGACTGCCGTTCGGGCGAATTTGAGTACTTCCCCTGGAACCCCAAAGGTTACCGCCTCGTACTCATCAATAGCTGCGTGAAGCACGAACTTGTCGGCTCACCCTACAATGACCGCCGCAATTCCTGCGAAAATGTCGTTAAGCACGTTGCTGCCAAGCATCCCGACCGTAAGATCGAAACTCTGCGTGACTGCACATGGGAAGATTTGGAAGAGGTGAAGGCAGAAGTGGGCGATGTGGACTACAAGCGTGCGAAGTTCGTCCTCGGCGAAAAAGATCGTGTGCTTGCCGTCAGCGAAGCTCTCGAAAAGGGTGACTACGAGAAAGTAGGCGAAATGATGTACGAAACCCACAACGGACTGAGCAAGGACTACGAGGTGAGCTGCGAAGAGCTCGACTTCCTCAACGACGTGGCCCACGACTGCGGTGTAGCCGGTTCGCGTATCATGGGCGGCGGTTTCGGCGGTTGCACCATTAACCTCGTTGCCGACGAACTCTACAACACCTTCGTTACAGAAGCAAAGAAGCGCTATCGTGAGAAGTTTGGCAAGGACTGCCAGGTAATCGACGTTGTCATTGGCGACGGATCACGCAAGCTCTGCTAAAATCCTTCACATACAATCACACAGGAAACGGACTTGACACGCAGTCAAGTCCGTTTTCGTTTTGAAGCCATCACACTGTGAAGTCGAATTTGATATAATTCCTCGAAAATAGTGGTGCACATGGATGACAACAGCAGTGCACAGCAAATAGTATTCAGTGTGCACTGGAAATAATATTCAGTGTGCACTGCTGAGAAATTCTGAGTGCGGTGCAAATTTCTTGAAAGTGCGGATGAAATCAATTCTGTGTGCGGTGTAAGTATAATTCTATGTTCACTTTGATAATAGCAGATATGTATTTTTGTCCATAGTGGTGGAGATGGTGGAGATGTTTTCTATGTTTTACGAAAAATAAATATTGCTGTCCGCTAAAACTCAAATGAGCAAAAAATTATCTTCCGCAATGCCCTTAAACAGGCATTGCGTTTTTATTTTCAGAAAAGTAAGCCCCCT
>Ga0310691_10000422_pt1 | contig 81766 bp, 63 predicted proteins | sample 176DNAGHGlowgp2_FD_203887 | JGI IMG/M metagenome (GOLD analysis project Ga0310691, IMG submission 203887) | Sheep rumen microbial communities from Palmerston North, Manawatu-Wanganui, New Zealand - 1766 DNA GHGlow gp2 (v2) (version 2) | ecosystem: Host-associated > Mammals > Digestive system >...
CGGCAAGCGGAGGAATGGATGAACAACTATCCTAGAAAGATTCATGACGGTCTTACCCCCGCCATGATTTATAAAAAATGTTGTAATTTATGACAGAAAAGTGGGGAATTATTATTTACAAGTTACCAAAAAAGTTTTAACAGAAAGCTGCCTCTTGACAAGAATTGGCCTGCGGTGCAAAATTCGCAATTCGTGCATAAATTTTTCCTACATAAATTTTAAATATTCCCGGAATTTTCCCCTTGCGGAAGAGTCCGGGCTTTTTGTTTTTAAAGCAATAAAGCAAAAAACGGAGGAATTAATATGAAAAAAGTTTTGTTTGCCCTTACGGCAGTTCTTGGGGTTTCCGCATTTGCCTTGCTTACCGCAAGCTGTGGAGGCGGCGGGGGTGGGGGAAGCGATGAAGGTGAGGTTATGCCTTATGGTAGTAGCAGCGGAAGCGGGGTAGAAACTTCTCTTGCAGACTTTGTGTTAGTGCCGGGCGGCACTGTAACCGGCGGCAGCCAGTTTACCTTGGCAGGACAGACTGATGACTGGTACAAGGGGGTATTTGTAGCCGGGCGCACGGTAACTCTTTCACCATTCTACATCTGCGACCATGAGGTTACGCAGGCAGAGTATGAGGATGTTATTGGAAGCAATCCGAGTTATTTCTCGTCAAGCCCTGCAAGAGGAGAGACACAGTCAAAACGTCCAGTGGAAATGGTAAGTTGGTACGATGCAATCATGTACTGCAATGAGCGGAGTAAAAATAATCACCTAACCCCCTGCTATGCAGTTGAAGGAAAGACGGACACGAGACAGTGGGGGTACACCCCTCATGCAGGCAACAGTATAAGCGGAGAGATAACATGCAACTTTAGTGCCAACGGATACCGCCTGCCTACAGAAGCAGAATGGGAATATGCAGCCCGAGGAGGAGCCTCTGGATGTTCTGCATCAAACCCCACTAAGTATGCAGGGACAGACGACAGTGCAAACCTAGGGGACTACGCATGGTATTCAATCAACAGCGGGAGCACGACTCATGAGGTAAAAACAACAATCAAGGCCAATGACTTGAACCTCTATGACATGACCGGAAACGTATGGGAGTGGTGCTGGGATTGGCATGCCACCATAGCAACAGGCATTGCCACAAATCCAGCCGGCGACTCGTCCGGCTCTCGTCGCCTAGACCGTGGTGGCAGCTGGTACGATGTCGCTGACCGCTGTTCTGTTGCGTGCCGGGGCAACCTCATCCCGAACGTCCGCAGTCGCATGCTTGGTTTCCGCGTGGTTCGCTCAGCCGACTAAAGTCGTGGCATCCGTCATCCTGGGAAAAAAACGCTGTCATTCTCGGGCTTGACCTGGGAATTTGTAAAAGATGGCATTTAAGCTTATACAGACCCTGAGTCAAGTTCAGGGTGACAGACCGGCAGTCATTCCTGGCTCCGACCCGGAATCTGTGGAAGATGGCATTTTTCTTTTACAGGGGCTGAAATTACTTGCTTGCAAGTGCGTTCAGCATGGCGGTGACAGGCACAAACTGCATTTGTGATTGGAGTTTCCTGCGGGAACCCGCGGTTTTTTATGCCAACAACTTCGTCCTTGATATTCGGGGGGGCGTTGGTCGCAAGCTTCGCTTGCTCTCCGAGTTACTTCGTAACTCGCGGGATTTATCTGGTAACATCAACCAATTTGAGCAGGCGTTGCGGGCGGCGTTTGAGCCCGCAGAGGGGGTAGCGGAAGACCGCTTGCGGGCTGTAGCGAGGGGGAGACTTCCCCCTCCTTGGGCTAATTGGCTACTGCTACCTGCCCTTGCTCGATTTCCTTGTCCCTTGAATAGAGGGCTTTTAGGATGATTGGGGTGGTGATTGAGCTTATTATGATGAGGAGGATTACAGCGGTAAAGAATGTGTGTTCCAGGAGGCCTGCGGCAAGTCCGCGCTGGGCTACGATAAGGGCAACTTCTCCGCGGGTCATCATTCCGCAGCCGATTTTTAGGCTTTCCAGGCGGTTGAAGCGGCATAGCTTTGCCATGAGTCCGCAGCCGATTACTTTTGCGCCCATTCCCACAAGTACGAAGGCCAGCGAGAAGAAGAGGATTGTTGTGTCTATGTTCTTTACGTTGGTTGCAAGTCCTATTGATGCAAAGAAGACCGGTCCGAAGAGCATGTAGGAGTTTATGTCCATTTTGCGGGCTATGTAGTCGGAATCCTTTGTGGAGCAAAGAATTACGCCTGCTATGTAAGCGCCGGTTATGTCTGCAACGTTAAAGAAGTGCTGGGCTATGTAGGACATGGAGAATGCCAGTGCAAGTCCTACGATGGGGATGCGCCTTGTGTGGTTGTAGCGCTTTTCCACGATTTTGAAGATTCTGTAGAAGAGGTAGCCTGCTACCAGGGCAAATACAAAGAATAGTGCTGTATTTAAGACTACTTTTAGTGTGTTGGAGCTTGGGTCCTTGAAGCCGATTACCACGGTTAGGACTATGATTCCTATTACGTCGTCTATGATTGCTGCGCTTACGATTGTGGTTCCGGTAAAGTTCTTTAGCTTGCCGAGTTCCTTTAGGGTCTGGACGGTTATGCTTACGCTTGTTGCGGTTAGGATTGTTCCTATGTAGATTGCCTTGTAGAATCTTTCGGAGCCAACTTTGTCGAAGCCAAAGAAGAACATGAAGAGGACTGTTCCGCAGACCAAGGGGATGAAGACTCCTGAGCATGCGATTAGGGTTGCCTTTAGGCCGCTGCGCTTTAGTTCGTTTATGTTTGTTCCAAGTCCGGCATTGAACATTAGAAGGATTACGCCGATTTCTGCCATTCCGGCCAAAAATTGTGACGGCTGAACCCAACCGAGCAGGCTGGGGCCTATTATGAGTCCGGCTACGATTTCTCCCGCAACCTGGGGAGCCTTTAAGCGTCTTGCTGTTAGTCCGAAGAGCTTTGCAAAGATTATGATGATTGCAAGCTGGCGAAGAATCTCTATTGTTTCCATAAAATGCCTCTGTGAACTTTCTTTTGATATGCGCTATAGTAGCTCTTTTTGAATGTTGTTGCAAGTTTACTCAAATTTTGGATTTTCAAGGGAGGTTCCCTAAGACCCCCCTTTTTTTACATATATTGCTTTAGGAAGCAGAACAGTTTTTTTCAACTCTTCTTTCTTGATTTGCATAAAAAGTCGCATGGGTGCGCATCCTGTTAACTCGAAGTTTTGAAATGAAAATTGTCCCGTGTTCAGTTTTTGGATTTTCATGCCGATAAATTGAGTATGAATATTTCTGAAATGCTGCGGCTGGCCTTTAGCGTGGTTGCAGATTGGCGCGTTATTGTTACCGCCGTACTTACAATTTTTATTATCTCACTTGCAAACTATGTAATAAGGTACAAAAAGCGTCCCCTTTCGCTTAAAAAACGCAAGGCACTTCTTAAGGCCCAGGCTGAAGCTGCCGCTGCTGCTGCCAAGACGGAAAAGAAGGAAGACGGGCAGGGCGAAGGTGATGGTGCTTCCGGCGACCATGGCAAAAAGGCTTCTTCTTCTTCCGGGGCAAAGAAAAAATAGTCTTAACTAGGCTCTAATCTTGCCGATAATTTTATTGACCAGTTTTCTTCTGTTAGACATAAAACTCCTCCTGATTTTAAGGTGCGCTTCTGTAAGGGAGCGCTCCTTTTTTTTGAGCAGCTGCCATTTCTTGCTGCGGTAGATTCTTTCTATTCCCGCATACATGTCTTTTCCGCAGGTTATCCTGCCTTTCCAGGGCCAGAGGCATTTGCGGATAAAATTCCTTTCTTCAAGCTCGTACAGGATTGAGCGTATGTCTTCCTGTTCCCAAATTCTTAGTCCGAAGGAATTTAGGTCCCTGCTGTTGAACTCGCTTTCCAGAAGGGCGGCGGCCTGTGTGTAGGTGTACATTTTCCTGTTTAGGGAAAAGAAGCTTAGCGCAAGGTTCAGGTCGTATGCAAAGGGTGCCTTTCCTCCGCGCTCGCAGACGTCGCAGCCTGAACAGACGGCTTCTTCCGCTCCAAGGGCATCTAGCAGTACCTGGCGGCGGCATGTGGAGCTTTCTGCAAAGAGCAGCATTTTGTATTCCCGGGAATTCTTGGGGTAGGCGCTGAATTTTTTGTGGTCGGCGTAGTTCCAGAGCAGTATGGCTTTTCCTATGCTTCCGTCGCGGGCTATTCTTCCGCTTTCCTGCAGGTAGCTTTCGGCGGTTGGGGGGCTTTCCAGGTGGATTACGGTTTTTATGTCCTTTTTGTCCACACCCATTCCGTAGGCACAGGTGCAGCAGAGGACGGCATCGCTTTTGTTAAAGAACCATTCTTCCGTTGCGGTTTTTTCTGCTTTTTCTAGGCCTGCGTGGTAGAATTTTACCTTGTCGCATCCCATGTAGAGGGCAAGTTCGCGTGCCATGTCTTCTGATTTGGCCCTGGTTCCGCAGAAGATGAGCAGGGGCTTTTGCTCTGTAACGGCAAGGCGGAATGCAAGTCTCTTTTTTGCGGCGGCATAGATTACGTTGTAGCGGATGTTGCTTCTGTCTGCGTCGCTTCTTACGATGTGGCTTTGTCCGCCAAAGAGCACTTGGCTTACGCGGTCTAGCACTTGGGGGGATGCGGTTGCGGTAAAGGCTGTGACCGTCTTGCAGTCCAGCTCTTCTATGATTTTGCCAAGGGTAAGGTAGGCGGGGCGGAAGCTGTCTCCCCATTCGCTTACGCAGTGGGCTTCGTCTATGGCTATGTGCTGAATCTTGCAGGCTGCCAGTTCTTTTACGATGGATTTGTTCTGCAGGACTTCCGGGTTTGCTATGATGATTTTTGCGCCTTTTTTTATTTTTGCAAAGTTTTCTTCCCTTTCCTGGGGGCTTTGTCCTCCCCTGAATATGACGCTTTCTATTCCGCCTGAGTCCATGCGCCTTTTTTGGTCTGCCATGAGTGCCAAAAGCGGGTAGATTACGAGGGTTGGGCCTTTTAGGAGGAGGGCGGGGGTTAGGAAGCAGAGGGATTTTCCTGCTCCTGTTGGCAAAAGGACTATCTGTCTGCCGCGGTAGAAGAGGCTTTCTTCTTCTTCGGTGGTGGTGGCATCTGTTTGTAAAGCAATGTCGGCTTTTCCAACCGGAACTTCTGTTTGCAAAGCGGTGTCGCCTTCTTCGGTGGTGGTGGTTTGCAGTGTGGTGTCTTCTTCGGTGGCGGTGGCATCTGTTTGCAAAGCAATGTCGGCTTTTCCAACCGGGGCATTTGTTAGCAAAGCGGGCGTGTTTTGCAAAGCAATGTCGTCTTTCCCAGACGGAGCATCTGTTTGCAAAAGAATCGAGTCATCGGCTGCGGTTAGCGAAGCAACGTCATCTTCCCCAGACGGAGCGTCTGTTTGCGAAGCGGGCGGGTTTTGCATGGCGGTGGCGGTTTGCAGGGCGGTGTCGCCTTCTTCGGTGGCGGTGGTTTGCAAAGCAATTCTTTCTTCTTCAACAGGAGCTTCTGTTTGCAAAGCAACGTCATCTTTCCCAAACGAATCATCTGTTTGCAAAAGTGGTGTGTCTTCCGGTAACCCCAGTGCCGAATCCAAGATGTTGGCAATCACAATTCTCTGCCAGGCAAAGAGGTATTTTATACCAAAGGCATTTTTTGCGGCTAGGGTAACTTCGTCAAGGTCAAGGTCGCTTTCGGAAGCGTCTGCGGTTTGGAAAGGAAAGTCCTCTCCTTCTTTTAATAGTTCCATACTTATATATATTGCTTTAAAAAGTCAGAATGTGACGCTTTTGCGGAGATTTTTTTGCGGAACGGTTGTCATCTAGGGATCTGACCCGAGGGCTGTGAATGATGAAGGTAAGGACTTGAACAGATGCTGAGTCAAGCTCAGCATGACGGATTTATTTGGTAACATCAATCCATTGGAGCAGGTGTTGGTCGCAAGCTGCGCTTGCTCTTCGAGTTACTTCGTAACTCGCGGATTTATTTGCTAACACTCATCAAATATTGGGGCGTTGGTCGCAAGCTACGCTTGCTCTTCGAGTTACTTCGTAACTCGCGGAATTGTATGGTAACACCAATCCATTTAAGCAGGGGTTGCGGGCGGCGTTTGAGCCCGCAGAGGGGGTAGCGGAAAAGGCAACAAAGCGGAGCAAATGACGGAAGCGGCTTAGTGTAAAAAAAATGTATTTTGTATTGGCACAGTCCCTAAAACGTATTTGGGGTAACGGCATCCAGTTTGTGATTGCCGCTTTTGGCATTTGAGGAGCGACTTGCCTTTGGAGCGAGGGGGAGACTTCCCCCACCTTGCAAATTACCCTCCCCACCTAGAAAATTTATTTTTTCCAGAAGGCAGGCGAGAAGAGGATTGCAATCGTAAAGAATTCAAGGCGGCCTGCAATCATGACGAGGCTGTAGAGCCATTTTACCGGGGCAGCCAAAAAGCCGTAGTTACAGGATGGGCCAAGTAGGTTAAAGCCAGGGCCACAGTTTCCGCACATGGTTACGGCTCCGGTGAATGCAGAGAAGATGTCCAGTCCAAAGACCGCACCGAATAAAGTTGTTACCGCAACAACGAGCACGTATATAAAGAAGAATGCAGTTACGGTAAATACAATGTCCTTGCGGCAGACCTGCTTGTTTAGCCTGATTGTAAAGACTCCGTGGGGGTGCATTATTTTGAGGATTTCGTTTTTGAACTGCCTTGCTATTACGACCCAGCGGATGACTTTTACGCCTCCAGCAGTACTGCCGGAGCTTCCCCCGATGAAGAGCAGGGCAAATATTACGGCCTGGGATGCGGGGCTCCATGTGGTAAAGTCTGCGGTTGCAAAGCCTGTGGAAGATATGATTGTTGAGCTTTGGAAGAAGGAGTAGCGCAGAGCCTTTAGGAAGCTTCCATAGGCGGGGCTTTCAAAGATTCCGATTAGGACTGCCGCAATTACTGTTATTGCAATGTAGACCTTGAATTCCGTGTTGCCTGTTATGTCGTTCCATTTTTTTATGAAGATGTAGTAGTAGAGCGAAAAGTTTATTCCGGCAAGGAACATGAAGGTCCAGCAAATCCAGTCTATTGCGGCTGAATTAAAGGATGCAATGCTGTTGTTTTTGGTGGAAAATCCGCCTGTTCCCAATGTGCTGAATGCGTGGCTTATTGCGTCAAGAAAGTCCATGCCAAAAATCATTAGGAGAATTGCCTCTATTACGGTCATTCCAAGGTAGATGAACCAGAGGACCTTTGCGGTAGTTGTGATTTTTGGGGTAAGTTTTCCCTTTTCGGGGCCCGTGGTTTCTGCCTTGATAAGTTGGAAGCCTCCAACGCCAAGGATTGGAAGAAGGGCAACTGTAAGCACGATGATTCCCATGCCGCCAACCCAGTGCATTACGCAGCGCCAAAGGTTTATGCTGCGGGGAAGACATTCAATTTCGGAAAGAATTGTGGCTCCCGTCGTGGTAAAGCCGCTTATGCTTTCAAATATTGCGTCGGTTGCGTTGGGGATTGCACCGCTTGCGTAAAGGGGAATTGCACCCAGAAAGCCCATGAAAAGCCATGACAGGGCTACGGTTACAAAACTTGCCTTTGTGCTAAGGTTCATTTTTTTCTTTTTTCCTGCAAAGAAAAATACCGCTGCAAAGAGCCAGCTTACGACCATTGGTATTGCGTAGGAAAGGGTAAGCTTTAGCCCTTCACCCAGAACGATTGATGTTGCAAAGGGTAGGGCAAGGAATGTGCCGACTATTCCCAATATTACAAAGATGATTCTTGTTACAGTAAAGGCCATTTTTCTTCCTCTATTTTAAGTCCGCTATATTTTTTTACCGCTGTTTGCGTTTTAAGCGCTTGTTAAGCTTTAAGCTGCTGTTACAGCTCCAGTGCGCTTGTGAAGCCACAGGCACTTGTTGAAGCACCAGGCCGCCCGGTTTAAGTTCCCAGCTGCCTGTTAACGCCACAGGCCTCTAAAGCCTCAAGCCTGCTTGTTAAGCACCAAACCGCCGGTTTAAGCGCCAGGCACTTGTTTAAGTTCCAGGCCGCCTGCTAAGCTTCAGTCTGCCTGTTAACGCCACAGGCCACCTGTTAAGCACCAGGCCACCTGTTTAAGTTCCAGTGCGCTTGTTAAAGCCCCAGGCACTTGTTGAAGCACCAGACACTTGTTAAAGTCCCAAGCCACCTGCTAAGCACCAGGCCACCGGTTTAAGTTCCCAGCCGCCAGTTTAAGCACCAGACCGTCAGTTTAAGCGCCAGACCGTCAGTTTAAGCGCCAGACCGTCAGTTTAAGCGCCAGACCGTCAGTTTAAGCATCAGGTTACCAGTTAAAGCCACAGGCCTCTGTTTAGTACCAGTCCGCCAGTTAAAGCATCAGTCCACCGGTTTACAAGTCCTCTTATTTTAACCCGCTGAATTTTTCAAGGAGCTTTTTCTCTCCAGCCTTTTCTATAAGAATAAGGTGGTCGCCAATTTCAAGCTTGGTGTCTCCCTGAGGAAGCTCATAGTGCTCGCTGCCGTTCTTCTTAACAAGCAGAAGCAAGTATTCACCGGGGCTTGCAATATCCTTAAGAGCCTTGCCCATAAACTTGCTGGATGCCGAAAGGTCGCATTCAACAATCTCGTACTCGCCAGAGCATACCGTGTGGATTCCAGTAACGCTCTTTCCGTGCAGGTGGCTAAGGATTGAATCTACAACCGCATCCTGCAGCGGAACCGAAACGTCAACCCCCAGCTTGGCGGAAATCTGAGAAAATGCAGAACTCGTTACCAAGGCAATGGTCTTTTTTATGCCCATGGATTCAAGGTAGGCGCAAACAACCATGTTCAGCTCGTGGTTGTGCATGGTGCATATCAAAAGGTTCAGCTCGTTAAGCTTCTCTTCCTCTATAAAGCTTTCGTCCGTAATGTTGCCGCAGAAAACCTTTGCATCCGGGAACCTCTCGCTTGCCTCTTTGCAAAGCCCGTCATCATTGTCTATGATAACAAAGTCCTGGGCTATGGATTTTTTGCCAAGACCAAAAAGCCGGGCAATGGGAGATGCCTTTCTTCTTTCTATTAAACGGTCTGCAACAATGGTTCCAATTCTTCCCGCTCCCACAAGGCCAATCCTCTTGATAAGGTCAACCTGGGTACCGCAAAGGGTAAGCACTTTGGAAAGGTTCTCCTTGGCCGCAAGAACGCCAATAAAATTGCCTTCTTTAAGAACCGTGTCTCCGCTTGGCAGAATGGCCCCGCTCTCCGTCTCAAGGAATACAACCACGCACTTAAAGTCAATAAGCGTGCGGATGTTCTTAAGCTCAAGACCGTCAAGTGGCGAATCCTTTTCTATCCTAAGTCTTGTAAGCTCGTACTTGGAATCCTCAAAAGAAACAACCTCACTTACGGCTCCGTGCTCAACAGCCTTAACAATAGCCTCTGCCGCCTCTACGTCCGGGTGAATCATGTAGTCAATACCGTAAAGAGGCCTGTGCTTGCCGCTAAAAGTCTCCGCATGGTGCTTTGCCGCCGCCGCAGTATTTATATAGTAGGCATAGTTCCTAACGCGGGCAATCTTAACCGGACGGGGGTAAACTGCATCAACAAGGGAACACGTTATCATGTTAACCTCGTCGTTACCGCTAACTGCAACAAGGGCATCCGCCTTTGCAATACCGCATTCCTCCAGCGTCTCAAGATTGTTTCCGTCCGCCTCAAGAACCGTACAGTCCAGTCGGTTTGCCGCATGGCGCACAGTCTCCGGGTTGTTGTCTATAAGAGTAACATTATTCTTTTCGTCAATAAGGCGCTTGGCAAGCTGAACACCAGTAAAACCCGCGCCAACAATCAAAATATTCATGGCAACATTATATAATAAAGACCTTGAATGGGGCAAGTAAATAGTTGGAAATTGAAAATTAAATAGAAAATTAAGAATAGAAAGTTTTTCTATTATAGTACTTTTATGGACGACCTTCTGATTGCTCTACCATTTTGCGCTTTGGCTAATCCGACCGCCCATGCCCCTGCGCCACCGCCGTTCCGCCCTTCGCCTATTCGGCTCATACCGCTCGCGCGGTACTAAAGGGGCTCCATGGCGGCGTACGTCGCCTCAAAAAATCCCTCCATGGATTTTTTGAGGATTGCAGAAGCGCTTCGCACTTCTGCACGCTGCTCAGCCGCCCATCCATGGGCTTTTTACTGGTTGGCAAGAAAGAGATAATCCCTCCATGGATTTTTTGAGGATTGCAGAATCGCTACGCAATTCTGCATGTTGCTAACCCGCCCTCCCTGGCTCAATAATTCTTGGCAAAAAAGAGATAAAATCCCTCCGTGGATTTTCCCAGGTATTGCAGAATCGCATGCGATTCTGCATGCTGCTCAGCCGCCCATCCATGGGCTTTTTACTGGTTGGCAAGAAAGAGATAATCCCTCCATGGATTTTTGAGGATTGCAGAATCACTTCGCAATTCTGCATGCTGCTCAGCCGCGCCTCCATGCGCTTTTTGCTGTATGGCAAGAAAGAGGTAAAAAAAAACGTTCCCTGCACTCGCAGCGCAGCGTCAAGCGGCCAGTCCCAAAAGAAATGAATTGTCCGCAAAGAAAAAAATCAGAACTTGGCCGGTGGGACGCAGGAAAAAAGCAAGGAGCGGGGAACTGCCCCAAAAAAAAAATCCGTCCATGGATTTTTTTGGGGATTGCAGAATCGCTACGCAATTCTGCATGTTACTAAGTCGCCCTCCCTGGCTCGATATTGTATGGCAAGAAAGAAAAGCCTTTCTTGTTTTTTTACACAGATGTAAAAAAAATTGGGGTTCTTAGGCATATCGCGAAACGTTGCGCGATATGGCCCCTAAGCCGTGCCGGGAAAGGGAGGGGGTTAAGGGGAACTTGCAACGAAGTTTCCAGCAGGGAAAACCCTCGCTTCGGAGTAGGGGGGGGCCCTCCCCTTAGTTCTGGGGTCCAAGGGTCCCCCCCCTTTGAAAAAAATCTCGAAAATCTAAAAAAAACAAAAAATTATAATTTTTTTTCTGTAACAAAACTGAATTTCATTGACTTTTAATAAAAATATTGGCAAAAATTCGCTAACTTTTCAAAATTAACTTGACTTTTCTCGCCTGTTAATGTAACCTAAATTATAGTAACTATTCAAGTTTATAATTTGAAAAGGAGTTAACATGAAAATCAATGCAAAAATTGCAGCCCTCACGGGTGCAGCGCTTGTATTCGGTGCAACATCAGTGTTTGCTCAGTCAACTGAGACAACAACTACAACTACAACAACTGTTACAGAAACAGCAATCTCTGAAGATGCTGACGCTGACGGTGATGTAGACTATGTAGGATACGAAACCGAAGGCGAAATTGAAGTTGAAGGCGATGACGTCGTCGTTCAGGGATCCAAGACTGACACTGTTACTAAGGAATATGAAGGTTATCTCATCGTTCCTGTAGAAACAACAGAAGAGACAACTTACACAACAGTTATCGGTCAGCCAAAGGGCCGCTGGTCAGCTTCTGACTGGTTCGGTGGAAAGTTCCACTTCACAAACAAGATCGGTTCAGACATCGTAAAGGGCCGCGGTGGTCTTAAAGATGATGAAGACACAGGTGCAACACGCGATTCTCTCTACAACGTAGAATTGGGCAAAATCTATGATGAGCTCGAATTGACATACGAAGCAAAGAGACTCAAGTTCATGCTCAAGCCACAGGTTGGTCTTTCTGATTCAAACGAAAACTTCTGGACTGGCAACTATAACAACAGGGCTGCAAATCCTAATGCTAGCAGCAACGGTACTAATATTACTCCATACCGCAATGGTTTGACAAACGATGACCTTTCACTCTCTTGGACAGACTTTGACTGGTACGTTGAATTCCTTCCATTCGATATGGTAGGCATCAATCTCCACCACGATATGTGGACTCCAGGTTCTTACCTCCCTGTAGCAGACCAGAACATCACTGGCGGTAACCTTTCTTCTGAAGGTGTTACAATTGCTCTCTACCCTGTAGAAAAGCTCAGAATCACAGCAACAGCTCCTTTCGACTTCGACGTTCACTCTGGCAACAACTGGATTAACGCAGAAATCGAAGATACTGATAAGGGTGATCCATATCTTGGTACTGCTTCTGGTGCAACACCTGCCAACCCAGATCCTCGCTACAACAACCTTATGTGGAAGAACGCCGGAGAAGATACATTCAAGTTCAACATGGGCTATGGTGCTGAATACACAATCGGCAACTTCCTCACAATCGGTGGAACTTGGAAGGACATCTTGGACAGCTACTGCCGCCAGGCTGGTGTATACTTCAGCCTCATCGGTATCCCACACTTCACAATCAACCTTGGTTATACATGGTCACAGCACAGCTTTGCTCAGGGCACAGTATTTGATTACTGGGAACTCGACGATGCTTACGGTGAATTTGGTAAGATTACAGGTCACCACGTTGTAAACCTTGGTGTTGCAGCTCAGTTCGGCCGCTTCAATGTTGCAGCAGACGCTATCTACAACATCATGAAAGACCAGTCTGTATACGACTTGTACGCAGGTCTTGGTGTAGGCTTCGACTTCATACCTGGAACTCTTAAGTTTGGTCTTAAGGGCTTCGGTGCCTTCGACTTCGGTACAGAAGGTGCAGAAAACATCACTCTTGGTGATGGTATTACAGGTATCGGCTACGGTCGTCTCGCATGGGACAAAGATGCAGACTCTGCAGACATCCTCATCGGTGTAAGCCCATGGCTCATCTACACAACAGGTCGCCATGAATTCGGTGCTTCTGTAGTATACGAATTCCAGCTCAACGATGTTGATAGCTATCACTTCAAGTTCCCTGTATACTGGAAGTACACATTCTAATAGTTAATACTTAATTATTAGTTACTAAAGGCGGTCGGCAGCAATGCCGGCCGTTTTTTTTATTGTTATGCCATTACCCATCACAACTTGCCAACAGTCATTCCGAACTCGTTTCGGAATCTATACGTCTACTGCATTCGGAAATCAATTATTGAAAAAATCAGTCATTGAGTCCTTCGACAGGCTCAGGAACCACCTGTCGAACCATGGTTGGTGAGCTTGTCGAACCATGCCCCTGTAATCTTTTTTCTCCTGCACTGTCACAAAAAAGGCTTGACATTTTTTTACAAATATGATTAGTTATTGCTAATAAAAATTATACAAAGGTAATAAAAATTGCTAAGGAGTAAATACATGAAAGTTTTTAATGCTGTAAAAGTTTTGGGTGCAGCATGCCTTTTTGCAGGTATGGCTTTTGCACAGGAAAAGGACTATGAAGTTTCCTTCTCCAACGAGCTCTCCACAGACACAATCACCTACACAAAGGCAAAAGGCCACGAAAAGGATTCTGCAACAGTCTTTGCTGGAGTCGTAGAAAAGGCAGAAGCCGGCTTTGAGTCTGAAAAGCTTAGCTTTAGCGTAATGGGCGAATGGACTTTTGAACATGTAAAATCTGTAGAAGATGCCCTTGATGACAACGACGTAAAAGGCAACCAGTTCACCCTTACAGACCACGACTGGTTCATCGAATTCCGCCCCATCAAGGAACTTGCAATCGGTTGGAATGACGACCTATTTGTTTCTGGCTCATCACTCCCGGTCTGGGACGACGACATTAAGGCCGGCAACTACACAACAAACGACGGAATTGCACTCATTGCCCGCCCTGTAGAAGGACTTACAATTGGAGCAGGTCTTGACCAGAGTGCATTCAGCTTGGACGACGATGACTTTAAGCCTGTAATCAACTTTGGTGCAAACTATGAATACCAGGATATGTTTGCAGCAGGCGTTGCAGTTCAGAACGTAGCAGGCAGCGCAATTGAAAATGAAGAAGGTGACAAGGAATTAAGAAAGCTCACAGTCGGTGTTTTTGCAAGCATCACGGCTGTAGAAAATCTTACCCTCAACTTGGGCTACACCCACAATGACTACGAAGGAATTGACTTTGGCCTTGTAAATCCTTTTGAAAACTTCAACATCATTGGCCAGAACGTTGCAACACTCGGCGCAACTTACGAAGCAAACGGACTTTCTCTTGCAGCAGATGCGGCATTCAACTTTAACGGTGCAGACGACACAGATGAAGAAGGCCTTACTCAGTTTGCAGAAGCAGATGAAAACAGATACGATGCCTACTTTGGCCTTTGCGTAGAATATGCAATCACAGAGCAGTTTACAGCCGGAGTTACAGGTCTTGTAGCCCTTGACCTTTCTTCCAACGATGATGTTTTTGCAGACAAGGCAGACCTCTACTTTGCCGTAGGCCCAGCAGTAAAGTACGCCCTTAACGACCACAACGAATTTAGCGTAGGCGTAAACTTTGAAAAAGCCGGCAGCGACTACCAGGCAATGAACATTCCTCTTTCCTGGACATACAATTTCTAAGGCAGAAAGATTTCTTCTGTTAAAATAAATTCTCCCTATTTTGGGCACTCACCGAAAAGTGGGTGCCTTTTTTTAATGGATTGCAGAATCACAGAGCAATTCTGCATGCTGCTAAGTTGCCATCCATGGCTTCATATTGCTTTGGCAAGCAAGAAAAGTAGAAAAAGCATTGTCTCTGCCAACAAAAAAAACATTTATCCAACAATAAAACTGGGGTTCTTAGGCATATCGCGAAACGTTGAGCGATATGGCCCCTAAGCCGTGCCGGGGAAGGGTGGGGTTTATGGGGGGGTAAACCCCTCGCTTCGGAGTAGGGGGGTGTCCCGCCCCTTAGTTCTGGGTTCCAAGGTCCTCCTTGGGAAAGAAAAAATCTAAACTTGAAACTTTATTGTCTTAGGTATATGCTATAGCCATGAAAAAGACATTGGAAGAAATACTTGCAGGAATAAAAGATTCCCCACTTGAATATACTTTTACAGACGAAAGCGGAAGCCCATCTGACCAGACAGCATCCTTAGAAAATGCAAAGAATTGCGTCATAGAAAACCTTGAATTTGACAGCCGCTCGGTAAAAGAAAACACCCTCTTTTTTGCGCTACCGGGCACCCACACAACAGGCAATAAATTCATTTGCAAGGCAATAGAAAACGGTGCTTGTGCGGTAGTCTACCAGGATGAATTTTCCGCGGAAGAAAAAGATGCAATCGCATCAGCTGTAAAAAATGCGCGTGCAGGCAAAGGAGACGTGGCTTTTGTAAAAGTGCCGTCCAGCCGCTTTGCAATGTCTCCAATCAGCGCGTCCTTCTACGATGACCCTTCCAGCCACCTTGTAATTTACGGTGTAACCGGAACCGAGGGCAAGTCTTCCACAGTGTCCTTTATCTGGCAGCTTTTGCGTCTTAGCGGAATTAAGGCCGGCTTTATAAGCACCGTCCAGTATTCACTTGGCGGAGAGGCGGTTAACAATCCCCAGCACCAGACAACGCCTGAGGCTCCAATTGTTCAGCGGGAACTTTACGAAATGCTTCAGAATGGCTGTACCCACGCGGTAGTTGAATCTTCCAGCCACGGTTTAAGCACAAAGACAAACCGTTTGGGCGACGTAAAATTTGACTGCGCACTATTCATGAACGTAACGCTTGAACACCTGGAATTCCACGGTACTTACGAGCAGTACAAGAGCGACAAGGCAAACCTTTTCCGCGCTTTGGACAAGGTTAGTCACACAAAACTAATTGCCGGAAAGGAAACAAAGGTTCCCTCTTTTGGAATTGTAAATTTGGAAGACCCAGCCGCATCTTATTTTGCTTCCGCCACCTCTAAGAAGGTTGTGGGCTTTACAACGGAAGGCATGGCCGGAAAGCAGGCAGCAGAAGAAATAAAGGCTGCACCGCTACCGCCTGTGCCCCAGAATATGGCCTATATCTCCAGCCGCAACATAGCAAGTGCCCGCTACGGAATAACATTCAGCATGCACCGCTTTGATTCCTCCGTACCGGAAGGCGAGCGCGTAATCCACGTAAAGGCTCCGCTTCCCGGTGCATTCAATGCCTACAACATAACCGCCGCCCTTATTGCGGTAAGCGGAACAACCCTCATTCCCCTTGCAAAGCTTGCAGAGCTTACCCAAAAGCTTCTTCCGGTAACAGGCCGAATGACTGTCATAGACTGCGGTCAGCCTTTTGAAGTAATCGTTGACTATGCCCACACCCCGTCTTCTTTTGAAACCATTTTCCCCCCGCTAAAAAAGCGTTGCTCTGGAAACATAATATGCGTCTTTGGTTCGGGAGGGGAGAGGGACACAAAAAAGCGTCCCCTGCAGGGAGCCGTTGCCGCCCGCTTCTGTTCAACGGAAATTCTAACGGACGAAGACCCCCGCTTTGAAGACAGCATGAAAATCCTTGAAGACATAGCCCAGGGTGCAATAAAAGAGGGCAAGGTTCAAGGCAAGGACTTGCTTCTTATTCCAGACCGCCGCCAGGCTATACGCAAGGCCTTTTCTCTGGCAGAAAAAGACGACATCGTTCTTCTGCTTGGAAAAAGCCACGAAAACAGCATAATATACGGCGACAAGGCAACCCCTTACGATGAGATTGCCGAAGCAAAAGCCGCCCTTGTGGAAATGGGATTTTCTTCTTAGCAGTCGATTCTCTGCCACTCTTTCCAGCCACCGCCTGAATTGCGGGTGTAGATTGCAATGCTGTCTGCGGTAAAAGATTCATTCAGGTTTTGCTGGGCAAAATGCTTTAGGGCTTGGTCCATTGCTCCGGAAGGAATGTCCCTGTTTGCAATTGTAAGGTGGGGGCAGAATCTCCTGCCACCCCTTTTTACAGCTGCCGGTATTGCAGAAGAGATTTTTTTGCAAAAGACGGAATAAAGCTTCTGCCAGCCCTCGCTGTCCTGAACGTTTGCAAACAAAGTGCGCTCTGAAAAAGATCCAAATCCACACACATTCACTTGTAGCGGAAGAAGGTTCAAAGCCTTGCATTCATCCGCTGCTGAATAGACCGCATCAAGAAGGTCCCTGCCATCAAAGCCGTCTGCAAGGGCAAATGGCGGTATAAGTGTGATGTGTGGCGGCGTTCCGTAGCCAGAGTGGCAGCCGTAAACGCTGGACATGTATTCCCTGCATTCTTCAACAAGCTCCTCCAGCTCTATGCTTACGGGAATGCCTATAAAATGTGTCTGCTCTGAAAATCCTTTTTTCTTGTACATGGAACTGATTCTATATGATAGCTCAAAAAGTCATGGCTGTAAAGCGGATAGAAATTGAATCCGTGCAATTTCTATCCACAAGTTTCCTTCGGAAACTTGCAGTATTTTTTTTGCAAAGAAATGACGCGCCCTCCTTGGCGCTATTGGTCTGCGAATGGGTAGAAATTGCATGGTCTGACCGGACACGGAGTGCCGGGCACAGTTCCACCAGCAATATGCTCCAGAAGAATAGGGAAGCTCGAAAAATTCCCCTTAGGAGATCTTTCCGAGGTTCCTTCGAGTTTTAAGTCGCTATAATAGCGTAGGCTTAAAACATCACTTTTTCAAAGTGCCCCCAAAAACAGAAGTTTTTAAAGGCTCCCAATAATAAAAAATCCTTTAAAGCTTTTCCCTGCGCTTTTCTGCAATGTGCCTTGCCCAGTAGAGGAAGGGTGTGTCCAAAATTGAAGTTACAAGGAATATTGCGTATCCAAAGATAAGGATTTGGATTATGGTTCCGCTTGGGAAAACTCCCGCAAATGCAAGCAGGTTGAATACTACTACGTTTATAAGCTGGCTTACCATTGTGGAGCCGTTGTTGCGCAGCCAGAGGAAGCGCCTTTTGTCGCCGCATTTTTTTTCGGTAAGCTTCCACAGGTGGTGGTAGGCCCACACGTCATAGATTTCGCAGACCGCGTATGCAAAGAGGCTTGCAAGCATGACACGCGGCGTATTTGCAAAGACCGTGCGGATTGGAAGTGCCATAGTGTCCTGTTCAGCAGGAAGGTAGAGGAACCAGCTCTGCGATATGAGAATGAAGGTTACGTTTGCCGCTATTCCAAGCTTTACGCAAGTGTTGGCTTCTTTTTTGCCGTAGATTTCGCTCATGATGTCTGTTGCCAGAAATGACGATGCAAATATTACGTTGCCCAGGGTAGTGTCCATTCCGAATGCGTGGACCAGAATAAGGACTTCAATGTTTGCGGCTATTGTGCAGATTACCGTCCATGCAAAGATTCCGTTTTTGCCGAAGAGCCTGAAGAATGCTACAAGTCCTCCAAAGAATGCGAATACGGAAAGCAGTAAAATTATTTCGTTTTGAAAGGGTATGTTTGGCATGTTTTTTCTCCTTTTTGCTAGTTTGATGAAAGTGATGAAAAGAGGCGTTCCTTTGCAGTGTTTTCGTAAGGTGAACCTTTTTTTGCGTAGTTTGCGAAGGGGTAGATGGAGATTCCCCCGCGCGGTGTAAAGATGCCTTTTACTTCCAGGTACTTTGGGTCAAGCAGCTTTACCAGGTCCTTCATGATTATGTTTACGCAGTCTTCGTGAAAGTCACCGTGGTTGCGGAAGGAAAAAAGGTAGAGCTTTAGCGACTTTGATTCAACAAGGAATGGCCCCGGTATGTAGTTGATTTTTATTTCTGCAAAGTCGGGCTGTCCTGTCTTTGGGCAGAGGGATGTGAATTCCGGACAGTTGAATGTTACCATGTAGTCGTTTTCCGGATGTTTGTTGGGGAATTTTTCAAGGATTTCCGGGCTGTAGTCCCGGTTGTAGCTTGTGGAGCCGCCTAGAAGCGTAACTCCTTTTAGTTCTTCGTCCGTGCGCATTTGCATAGACCTCCTAGTTTTGTTTTAAGTCAGGATGGAATTTCGAACTGACTGTTGGCAATGATACAAGTTGTGGGCTTTTTTGTCTATAGGAAAATTGTAGAAAAAATTACGCATTTGTGTCCAGAATTGCACTTTTATCGCAAATATATATATGGGGAATAAAAGAAATGGGGACATGAGTTCTGACATAAGTCCTTTATTTTTGCCGCCACATATATTATAATTAAGGAGTCTTGCCCTATGAGCTTTGGGGACAAAAATGTCAGGAAAGGGGTGCGATCGTTCGCAGACGGAAAGGAATATGCCGCTCAGGCTGGAACCGGGGCTTTGCTTAATCCGCGTGTGGACACTACCTTCAAGGCTATGCTTACAAGGAACACTTCGGAGGCCAAGGTTGCGCTAAAGTCCTTTCTTGAGGCTGCAACGGAGCGAAAGATAGCTAAATGGGAGCTTAGGCCAAACGACTTGCCCGTATCTTTTGTTGGGCAGAGGGGTGTTAGCTGCGACATATCCTGCGAATTTGATGACGGTCTTGCTGCAGACATAGAGATGCAGGCATTTAACCAGGAGTATGACTACGGAAAGCGGGCTGAATACCAAGTTTCACGGCTGGAGGCTACATATCTTAAGCGAGGGGAGTCATGGGAAAAGGCGCCTGTTGTTTACCAGATAAGCATACTGAACTTTATCTATGACTTTAAGGGCGGGGCTAAAAGTGATGAGGAAAAGAGGCCATCACCTGTAAGCCGCTTTGCCATGAGGACAAAGGACGGAAAATGCCTTTCCAATACGCTCAACATAGTCTTTGTGGAGCTTCCCAAAGTCTACGGGTTGGAAGAAAGTCTTGATACAAATACGGCTTTGGAGAACTGGGCAATATTTTTGAAGGATGCGGACAATCCTGATAAAAAAGACATAATAGACAAGCTTACCTGCAAGGAGAAGGGACTTATGGAGGCACAGAAATCATTATCGTCAGTAAGCACGGACATGGACCTTTGGTGGGCAGAGTACCGACAGGAAATCTACGAAAGGGACAGAATCTCCAGTATTGAGGCTGCCACAAAAAAGGGCTTGGCAAAAGGGTATGAAGAGGGCTTAAGCAAAGGCATAGCAGAGGGCATAAGCAAAGGCATGAAAGAAGGCATAAGCAAGGGCATGAAAGAGGGCATAAAAGAAAAAGCCATTTCTCTCGCAAAAAAGTATATGTCCATGGGGCACTCCGCAAAAGAAGCCGCCGAGTTTGCAGAAATAGACGAAAGCCTGCTCTTGTAAGTTTTTCAGCAAATTTTTCTTATTCCCATTCGCTTGCATAAGATGCATAAATATGCAATAATAATAAAAATTTTTAAGGAGTTACGATATGGCAAAAATACATGGCGCATACACGGCAATGATTACACCCATGCTGAACGACGGATCTGTTGACTACGACGGATTTAAGAAAAATGTGCTGTTCCAGCTTGAACAGGGAATAGACGGTCTTTTGCCATTGGGCACTAGCGGCGAAACTCCTACGCTTTCAGAAGACGAAGAAGACAAACTACTTGATATAGCGATTCCGCTCGTGCGCGAATTCAACGCAAAGAATGGCAAGGACGTAAAGGTTCTTGTTGGGGCGGGAAGCAACAATACCCGCGATGCAGTACGCTACGTTGAGCGTGCAAAGGCTAAGGGTGGCGACTATGCACTGGTTGTAACGCCTTACTACAACAAGCCCAGCGACGAAGGCATTTTCCGCCACTTCGAAGCCGTAAGCAAGGTTGGCCTCCCAATAGTCGTCTACAACATACAGGGACGCACAGGCAAGAACATCAGCGTGCCTCTCCTTGAGCGCATCGCAGAGCTTCCAAACATTGTTGGCGTAAAGGAAGCAAGTGGCAGCATAACGCAGATGATGGAAGTCGTGGAAAAGATTGGCCTTAAGAAACCTGACTTTTCCGTTATGAGTGGAGATGACGGCTTAACGCTTCCACTTATGGCGGCTGGCGGCGACGGTGTAATCTCCGTTGTAACCAACATGATTCCTGCCCTGATGGGAGAACTTGTCCACGATTGTCTGGACGGAAAGTTTGCAGAAGCATGCAAAATCCACTACAGGCTTCAGCCATTCTTCCGCGCTGCATTCTGTGATGGAAACCCTTCATGCATCAAGTATGCCATGAACCTAAAGGGAATGCCCGCAGGTTCAGTTCGCTTGCCTTTGGTTGAGCCAAAAGCATCTGCCCAGGAACAGATTAAGGCTGCTATAAAGGACTGTAACCTTTAGTAAAATGAATTGAGTAGGAGACTTATTATGGAAAAGATAAATGTTGGCGTTTTGGGCGCAACCGGCATGGTCGGTCAGAGGTACATCAAGCACTTGGAAAACCACCCTTGGTTCAAGGTAACATACGTTGCCGCAAGCCCCCGCTCTGCAGGTAAGCTCTACAAGGATGCCGTTGCAAACCGCTGGCTCATCGGTGCAGACATTCCCGCAGACGTCCAGAACCTTACAGTTCAGGATGCAAACGACGCAAAGCTTGCTCTTGGCAAGTGCAAGTTTGTCTTTAGCGCACTGGAAATGGACAAGGAAGCAATCAAGGCCCTGGAGGCTGCCTATGCCGCAGAGGGAATCCCTGTCGTAAGCAATGCAAGTGCAAACCGCTGGACAGACGACGTTCCAATGCTGGTTCCTGAAATCAACTATTCACATCTCGACATAATCAAGAAGCAGCAGGAAGCCCACGGCTGGAAGAAAGGCTTCATCGTCGTAAAGCCAAACTGCTCGCTCCAGACATACATGATGCCTCTGCATGCCCTCATCATGGCAGGATACCCTGTAAAGCGCATGATTGTTACCACTGAACAGGCCGTAAGCGGTGCCGGCTATCCGGGAGTTCCTTCTTACGACATGATAGACAACATCGTTCCCTACATTGGCGGTGAGGAAGAAAAGACAGAAAAGGAATGCCTCAAGATTCTTGGCAAGGTGAACGGCTCAAAGATAGAAAACGCAAGCGTGCCGGTAGTAAGCTCAACATGTACCCGCGTACCGGTAATCGACGGACACACCGCAAGCGTAAACCTGGAGTTTGACTTGCCGGAAGACAAGAAGCCAAGCCTCGAAGAAATTGAGCGCGTCTGGACAAGCTACACATCGCTTCCACAGGAGCTTAACCTTCCAAACGCCCCTGAACATCCGATTGTAGTCCGCCACGAAGAAAACCGCCCCCAGCCCCGCCGTGACCGCGAGACAGAAAAGGGAATGGCATGCGTAATAGGCCGCCTCCGCAAGTGCAATGTGTTCGACGTAAAGTTTGTAGCCTTAAGCCACAACACAAAGCGCGGTGCAGCCCTTGGTGGAATCCTGAACGCGGAACTCCTTAAGGCAAAGGGCTTCTTTGACGCTCTGTAACCTATAGCTGAATTATAGAAGAGCTTAATTGTTCGATTGCTGAATCAATAAATCATTGAATCGGGGAATTTTCTGAACACAGAAGATTCCCCTTTTTTTTGCAAATATTCAATTATCCTTTTGCCACACCTAATATTCAATCATTCTCTCTGCGGGTTGCTTTTCAAAATATTCCTTAACCCGTTCAATGCTCTCCTCCACGGAAGAAGCGTTAATCATCTGGTTCTGAAAGTAGTGGGAAAAAGAAAAATTCATGCAGTAGTAAAAAAAGAAGCGCTGCAACCTTGTCTTTAAAAATTCAGGAGGCTGGTGCTGCTTTAAGTCTTCAATAAAATCCAGCGCAAGCTTTTCAGCGTCAATCCTTCCGTGGCCGCCCCTAAGCTGGTCAAAAATCCAAGGCTTTTGAGCCACCGCCCTGGAAATCATTACACCGTCCGCATCAGGCGCAAGGTCAAGTGCCGCCTTAAGCGAGGAGCCGTCCTTTATGCAGCCGTTTATGTAAACAGGAATTTTTCCCCCGTAGCGGCTCACAAGCATCTGTGCGTATTCAAAGCGGGGTGCAAATCGTTCCCTTTCTTTTATAGTCCTGGGATGAAGGGTAATAAGCTGGACACCCTCTTCCACAAGCATGTCCGTAAAAGAAAAAAAAGAATCTTGTGTAAAGTTGTCCGCCCCAAGCCTGCACTTTACGCTAAGCCTCATGCCGCACTTGGAAGAATCCACCGCCTTTTTTACTCCTCGGATCATCTCACGCGTTTCATCAAGCCCCTTTAGCATCCATGCAATTCCAGCACCGGTCTTGTAAATTTGCGGAGCAGAACATCCCATGTTAACGTCAATCCCCACACCGCCAAGGCCTGCAAGAATAGACGCCGCCTTTGCAAGAGGTTCAGCCTTGCTTCCTGTAAGCTGCCAGACAATCTTTTGTGGACAGGGAATGTTTTCCGTATAGAATTTTTCAAAAGGGCCACCCCTTACCAAAGAGGGGGCGTTTATCATTTCCGTAAAATACTCGTCCGCACCGCCGCATTTTTCAACAGCGATGCGGAATGCCGCATGGGAAAGAGTTGCCATGGGACCGCATATAAATTTCATTTTAGCATGGCTTCCACAGTCTTAACCGCATCCTCAAGATATTCAGGGTCAAGGGTTTCAACTTCGCCGTTGTCCACCGTAACTGATGTGTGCCTTTCAATCGGGATGCGCGCAAGAACCTTAAGACCAAAGTCCTTTGCAATGCCTTCTATATTGCTGTCACCAAAGACGCGGATTTCCTTGCCGCAGTCGGGGCACTTCACGTAGCTCATGTTTTCTATAAGACCAAGAACCGGCACATTCATCATGTTTGCCATGTTCACGGCTTTTTCCACAATCACGCGCACAAGCTGCTGGGGAGAAGAAACAACGATGATTCCGTCAATCGGTATGGACTGGAAAACCGTAAGAGGAACGTCACCAGTTCCCGGTGGGCAGTCAACAAACATAAAGTCAACGTCTTCCCAAACAACATCCGTCCAGAACTGACGCACCGCTCCAGAAATAACTGGGCCTCTCCAAATAACCGGATCCGTCTCGTTCTGAAGAAGAAAATTCATGGACATAATCTGAATGCCGCTGGAAGACTTTACGCTCTTAAGGTACTGCTGCTGGCTTCCGTCTGCTCCAGTCATAACGCCACCCTCAGCTTTTTCCTGGGCAAGACCAAATGCCGTTGGAATTGAAGGGCCTGTAATGTCTGCATCCAAAATGGCAGTCCTAAAACCGTCGTTGTGTATCTTTGCCGCAAGCAGGCTTGTTACAAGGGACTTACCAACGCCGCCCTTTCCGCTTACAATGCCGATTACTTTTTTTACCGAAGAACCCTCGTGGAGCTTTTCGTGCATGTCACGCTTTTCGCATGTTTTTCCGCATCCTGAACAGTTGTGATTGCAATTTTCTTCTGCCATCTTTCCGCCTCTAAAATTAAATCCTTACTAATAGAATATACTACAAGTTAAATATACTAAAAAAAATCCCCAAGGGCAAATTTATAAATTTATTTTTCCTGCAAACATTTTCGCCTAGTGGGCAACAAAGGCTCCCAGCGCACCAAAAAGCCCCATGCTTGCAAGAAGCATTATTATTCCCGCCATAAGAACGCCAAGAATTACGGCAAGAACCGTCTGCTTAAACTTCATGCCCAAAAGACTCGCCGCTAGGGTTCCAGTCCATGCACCAGTTCCCGGAAGTGGAATTCCAACAAAAAGCATGAGAGCAAGAAAAAGACCGCGTCCCGCCTTTGCCTCAAGCTTTTTCCCGGCTCTTGAACCCTTGTCCAAAAAGAAAGAGCAGATTCCCCCGATAAATTTTTTGTCCTTGCCCCATTCAAGAAACTTTCTTGCAAAAAGATAAATGATTGGAACAGGAAGCATGTTGCCAACAATGCATATCGCGTAGACCAGTACCGTCTGCGGAATGTTGTCACGCCCCATAAGGCCCCAGGCGGTAGCAACAGGAATTGCCCCACGCAGCTCAATCAGTGGAATCATCGAAATCAAAAAAACACAAAAATATTTAAAAAGCATAGGAGATTCTACCATTAAAACTCAAAAAATAAAAGCCTTTTGGACGATAGTTTTTAGGACGGTAGTTTTATGGACGATAGTCCCAGTGGCTCTACCATTCATTCCTTGACTGCAACCGGGCCTAAATGCCATTCGTCACCCGCTTTTCGTGGTTCCGCTTTCGCTCCATTCCCTTGCGGGAACGGCTCCGCCGCCACTCCAATCGGGCGTAGAATGAATCATGGAAATCAATTTTGTGTTCCGCTCCCAGGCAAATCCGTCTGAAAACCCGCGGTGTCGCGGAATAGGAAATTAAACTCGCTGCGCTCGTTCCGCTCCAATGCGAGTTTTCAGCCGCATTTACCTTCCGCTGCACCCAAAATTGATTTCCAGTCTTTTTTGCATAGGAAAAATAAAAAAACAGATTTCCACTACATCTTTTTTGCTTACTTGCCACCATATTTTATGAAAATTGATTTCCGTGGGGAGAAATTTCTATGGCTTGACATTTGCATTTTATTTCGTTAACCTGTTAAAAATCATGGTTAACAAAAATCTTTCCACAAAGTGTTTTATTCTCCAAGCCTTGCGCAAAAGCAGTGCACCTGTCTCTGGCGAAAGCATTGCGCAGGAATGTGGACTTTCAAGAACGGCCGTTTGGAAAGCGGTGCAGGCACTGGTCTCATCTGGCTATGGAATAGAAAGCGTGGCAAACGGATATGTCTTGCAAAAAGATTTGACGGACAGCATCTGTCCCTGGGAATTTGGCGCTAAGGAAAACCTTTTCTGCTATTACGGCACAACAGATTCCACTATGATACAGGCAAGAAAAGTCGTCCAAGAAATTCAATCTGGCGAAAAACTAAAAATCGTCATTGCAGACAAGCAGACAAAGGGAGTGGGGCAGAAGGGACGCTCCTGGAAAACCACAAAGGGAAGCCTGGCCTTTACCCTGGTAACAAAAAGCGACTTGCCAATCCTGTATTCAAGGCGGACTGTAATGGCCTGCCAGATAGCCCTTGTGAATGTGCTCAGAAAAAATTCCGGCAGAAATTTCTTTGTGCGCTGGCCAAATGACGTGTGGAGCGAGGAAGGAAAAGTTTGCGGCGTACTTGATGAACTTTATTCAAGCGGCGGCATCTGTTCCTGGCAGAATTTGGGTGTTGGCATAAATGTTTCAAGCCGTCCTTCAATTCAAAAGACAGACAGTGTTTTTAAAAAGGCAGAACCCGGAATAAGGCGCAAAATCATCGGCGATTTTATAACCGAATTTGAGCTTGTAAAAAAAGAGATTGCATCTGATACGGAAAACATTGCCCTCCATTGGAACAGCCTTTGCATGGATAGAAAAAAAGAATTCTATGCAAAAGATTCCGGCGTAAAGATGAAGTTTATGGGAATAGATTCTTACGGTTCAGCCATCGTGGAAAAGGATTCTGTATTCAGGACAATTCCTTTTGGAACCTTTAGCTTTGAAAAAAATTAATTCAAAATAGGAGAAATATATGGAAAAGAAAAAAAGAGGCGCTGGCCTAATTTTAACATCATTGTTTGCAGCCCTAATCTGCGCGGGATGCTTTATACAGATTCCACTTCCGGGTGGCATACCAATTGTAATTCAGGACATGATGGCTTTTCTTTCTGGACTTTTGCTTGGCCCAATTTTGGGTTCCGCTGCTGTTCTTATTTTTATAATAATAGGATGTCTTGGGCTTCCTGTTTTTACAGGCAAGGCTGGAATAAGTGTTATTCTTGCAGGACCAACAGGCGGTTTTATAATAGGCTATCTTATTGCGGCTTTTCTTGGGGGACTTGTTCTAAGTCTTGCACTTCCACTTGGAAAAAAGCATGGCAAGACAAAGCAGTTTGTCTGGATAAGCGTGGCAGCCTTTCTTGCAACCCTGGCCGCATTTGCCTCTGGACTTGTTGGCTTTTCACTTGTAACGCACAAAACCGTCTTGCAGAGTATTCCTCTTGTTGTACTTCCTTTTATTCCGGGCAACATAATAAAGCTTGTGGCATGCGTTTTTCTTACAAAGAAATTCCGTCCTGTAATCCACTCTTACCTTAACTAGATTTTTATGCAGCAGATATTAAAGATTGAAGGGGTAAGCAGACTTTTTTCCGACGGAAGCCTTGCCCTAAAAGATGTAAGCTTTTCTGTTAACTCAGGGGAATTCATTGTGCTTGCAGGATCAAACGGTTCAGGTAAGACTGTTCTGATGAATCTAATTTCCGGCTTGGACTTTCCAACGCAAGGAAGCATTTCTTTGCAGGAAGGAGTGAAGGTTGGACTTGTCTTTCAGGATGCGGATGCCCAGATACTTGGAGAAACCCCGGAAGAAGACGTTTCCTTTGGTGCAAGGAACTGCGGCTTAAAAAAAGATGCGCTAAAAGAATGTGTGGAAAAGTCATTGGATTCCTGTGGCCTTTTGCAAAAAAAAGATTTCCCTGCAAGACAGATGAGTGGCGGTGAAAAGAGGCGGCTTGCGGTTGCGGGAATTCTTGCAATGAATTGTTCGCTGATTATTTTTGATGAGCCCTTTGCAAACTTGGACTACGAAGGAGTAAGGCAGGTTTGCGCAATTCTAAAAAAGCTAAAGTCCCAAGGAAAGACTGTGATTGTTCTTACCCACGAACTTGAAAAAATACTTGCCCTTGCGGACAGGTTTTTAATTCTTAACAAGGGAAAGCTTTGCTTTGACGGAAGCGTAGAGGAAGGTCTTAGCCTAAATCTTGAGCAGTATAGCATAAGGAATCCCCTTTGTTCCTATACCAAGGTGGAGGACTTGTTGTGGCTGTAAATTTGTTTTCCTACCAGAGGGGAAACTCTCTCCTTCACAAGTGCAATGCATTGGCAAAGATTTTCTTTCTTACTGCATTTTGCATATTCATATTTGTTGGCGCAAAATGGATGAGCCCTTTTTTTATTGCAAGGACGGCTGCCTGTGTTTTTGTTCCGCTTTTGTTGCTGTTTCTTTCCGGTCTTAGCCTAAGGATTTTTTTTAACCTCTGGCCTGTAATTCTTACCGGGGTTTTTGTTACCGCCTTCCGCTCTTTTGACCTTCCATCTTTTTCTTTTAACAGGGAGGGATTTTATTCTGGTTGCATTTATGCCCTTAACTTTTTTATGGCAGCCCTTGCTTCTGGCATTGTATTTAAAACAACTTCTCCACTACAGATAAGGGAAGGCCTTTGCAGAGTGGAAGATGCCCTTGCAAAAATTTTCCCCTTCGTTAAAAAGCTGAACCTTGCCCTTGCCATTTCCCTTACAATAAATTTTCTTCCTTCAATTTTTGAATACTGGAACAAGACTGGGCTTGCCTGCAAAGCGAGGTTGCCTAGTTCAAAAAAAAATCACTTTGGAATAAGGATTTTTACCGCACACCTTTCCGCTTTCTTTTCATGCCTCTTGTACCGGGCAGAAACAAGCAGAAGGGCTGTTCTTAACAGGAGCTAACAAAGATTAAAATGAAAAACATAGTTGAAGAACTTAAAGAAAAAATAATTGCTTGCGACTATAAGGTAAATTTTGAAGAGGCACTTTCTCTTTATTCATTTGAAGATGCAGGCCAACTGTTTTCTGCGGCCAATCAAATTAGGATGGCAAAGTGCCCAAGGGAAACAAGCGTCTGTTCCATAATAAATGCCAAGCAGGGGAATTGCGGTGAAGACTGCAAATATTGCGCCCAGTCATGCAGGTGGAAGACTTCCTGCAAACCTTCTGGTCTGATTGGACTTGAAGAAGCCGTGGAAAAATGCAGGAAGGCTTTGGACTTTAAGGTGCCAAGGCTTTCTCTTGTTACTGCTGGCCGCGCTCTTATTGGAAAGGATTTTCTGCATCTTCTTGAATGCTTTAGGGCAATTTCCAAACAATGCCCGGGGCTAAAAACTTGCGCATCGCTTGGCATTATTTCTTACCAGCAGATGTTGGACTTAAAGGCTGCGGGAGTTGTGCGCTACCACCACAACCTTGAGACAAGCAGGGAATTCTTTCCGAATATTTGCACAACACATACTTGGCAGGAAAGAATGGACACCCTTCTTGCGGCAAGAAAGGCAGGGCTTGAACTTTGCTGCGGTGGAATCATAGGCCTTGGAGAGTCCCGCTCTGACAGGATAAAGCTTGCCCTTGAATTGCGCTCCGTAGACCCTGAGTCCATTCCTATAAACGTCCTAAGCCCAATAAAGGGAACGCCTCTGGAAAATGCAGAGGCACTTGGTAAGGAAGAAATCCTTCGTACCATAGCAGTATTCCGCTTTATATTGCCACATTCAACTTTGCGCATGGCGGCTGGAAGAAAGAGCCTTGGTGCAAACGGAAGGGATGCTTTTTTGTGTGGAGCAAACGCACTTATTTCCGGTGACTTGCTTACAATACCCGGTTCAACAAATGTGGATGACCTTGAGATGTTGCGCGAACTTGGTTTTGCAGTAGAGGGGTGACTTCTGGCTTGTGACAGACCCTGAAACAAGTTCAGGGTGACGGACACTCCCCTGGGCGTAGTCGAAGGGGGCAGTGGGTGCAATGGGGGATAGCGCTTCGACAGGCTCAGCGTCCGTGGATACTGTCGTTTTTTTTGCTTTGAATTTTTTGCTACTTACGGCAGTTGTGGAGCGACCCATGGCTGTAGCTAGGGGGAACTCGCAGCGTAGCTTCAAGCGGACTTTCCCCTCCTTGTTGAATAAAAGAAGTTTTCCATATATACTCTTAGAAAACGCGGGGGATATATGCCAACAGTAACACTTCTTTCAAGCCAGGTTTCAGAATCCATACCTGACAAAGCTCTATTAAAGGACAAGCGCCATCTTACGGCAAAAGAAGTTTACGTATTGATTCAGAACCGCAACGTTAGTTCTGATCCGGACTGGCAGAATGTCTGGGTTAGCGCAAAGCCAGGAGAGTTTTTTCCGGAGCAGATTATTCAAAGCGAATTTTCTGGCTGGGTTGTCCTTGGTTCAATAAGGCCTGCAACCCTAAAATTCCATGACCTTGAACTAAAGACCGGCATTTACCGTTCCTTCCTAAAAAATGTTGCAACAGGCGACGACTGCGTTATGCACAACGTTAGCTACCTGGAAAACTACCGCATTGCAAACCGGGTCCTTCTTTTTAACATTCAGGAAATGTCCTGCACCAACCATTCAAAGTTTGGCGAGGGAATTCTAAAGGAAGGTGAGGCAGAAAAAAACAGGATATGGATTGGCGTTGGAAACGAAAACAATGAGCGCGGCGTCCTTCCCTTTACAGACATGATTCCTGCGGACGCTTTCCTTTGGTCACGCTACAGGGAAGACAAGGCTCTTATGAAGGGCTTTGTGGATCTTACCGAATACGGCAACGACAAAAAGTGCAACACCTACGGAATAGTAGAAGATGATGCCGTAATCAAAAACTGCACTTTGCTAAAGGATGCAAAAATTGGCCGCAATGCCTACATCAAGGGAGCCTTTAAGCTAAAGAACATAACCGTCCTTTCTTCCGAAGACGAGCCAAGCCAGATTGGAGAAGGTGTTGAGCTTGTTAACGGAATAATGGGTTACGGAAGCCACGTCTTTTACCAGGCTGTTGCAGTGCGCTTTGTAATAGGAAGAAACTGCCAGCTAAAGTACGGAGCCCGCCTTTTGAATTCCGTGCTGGGAGACAATTCAACCGTTTCCTGCTGCGAGCTTCTTAACAACTTGATTTTCCCCTTCCACGAGCAGCACCACAATTCATCCTTCCTGATTGCATCTACCGTGATGGGGCAGAGCAACATTGCAAGTGCCGCCACAATCGGAAGCAACCACAATTCCCGCTCACCAGACGGAGAGATGGTTGCGGGCAGGGGCTTTTGGCCGGGCCTTTGCTCAGACTTTAAGTACGACTCTTATTTTGCAAGCTTTGTCCTTGCCGCTAAGGGTTCATACCAGAACGAGCTTAACATAACATATCCATTCTGCCTGCTTACGCCTCCTGATACGGATTCCAATTACGGGCACCCATGCGCAGTGCACATAATGCCGGGCTACTGGTTCCTCTACAACATGTATGCCGTCGTCCGCAACAAGTACAAGTTTGCTTCCCGCGACAAGCGTTTTGTTAAGGTACAGACAATAGAGACAAACCCATTTGCACCAGACACGATTCAGGAAGTGCTAAAGGCAATCCATAGGCTTATAGAGCTTACATCCCGCTACCTAAAGCTTCCTGCAGACCAGTCAAAAAAGATGACCCTTTCCAACCCAGACCCCCAGCTGCTTGAAGAATACAGGGCAAAGGCTTATTTAAAGACCGGGGACGAACTTCTTCAGCTTGCCAAGGATTACCTGCACCAGAACCAGGATGCAAAGTTTGTCCTTACGGATGACCGCTGCCAGAAAAAATATGGTGCCCTTATCTTTAAGCCAGCCCAGGGCTACAAGGAGTACAGGCGCATTGCAAAGTATTTTGCCGCAGACAGCCTTATTGAATGGGCAAAGGGCATGGGTGTGGAAAGCCTTACGCGGGAGCATATCGAGCGCATCTTGGAAATCCCCCTCTATACAAAATGGGTCAATGCCGGCGGACAGGTTATTCCTGAAGAAAAGGTTTTTGAGCTTTTTGCAAGGATAAAGGAAAAAAAGATTGAGAGTTGGCAGCAGGTTCATGAATTCTACAATGAATGCCAGGCCCACTATGTTGAATACAAGGCCCGCTATGCAATACACATTTTGTCCTACCTCTATTCAATTCCTGTTGAACAATTTACTCCTGAGATTTTTAGGAACATAATGAATGATGTGGCCTACGTTTCGCTTAACATGCTGGAGTCTTCCATTACGTCCCGAGACAAGGACTATACGGACTTCTTCCGTACGGTGACATTCCGCAACAGGGATGAGATGGAGGCGGTTGTAGGCAAGCTGAATGAATCAGGCTTCCTTAAGGAACTTAAGGCTTCAACCGAGCAGTTTGACTCCGACCTTGAAAGGCTTTTCAGGCTTTTGTGCTAGAGGCCTGCGGATTTTTGTTCAGCATGTTGCCAGTCATATTGCCAGGGCATGTTGCCCAACATATTCCCCTTGCCCTAGGACTGCCTCTTTTTTTCATTTGTGTCCAGATTGAACCTGCGTTCTGCCGCAACAGTTGATGGCGGCCCGTGTCCCGGCATGATTACAGTTCCGTCCGTCTGCGAGTAAATCTTTTTTTCTATGTTCTCACAGAGCATTCCCTTAAAATAAGAGCCGGATGTTTCGCCTATGATTCCAGAAGTTATTACATCGCCTGTAAAGAGTATGTTTCCTATCTTGAAGAGCATGCTGTCCGAGGCGTGCCCTGGTACCGAGTAGTATTCAACTTCAAGCCCTGCAACCTTAAGGTGGCCGTCCCCATGAATTACGATGGACTTGCTGCCGGCAATCTCGTAGTCAGCCGCATAGATGTATGGAGAATATATTTTTTTTAGCGTCGTAAGCGGATGAATCAGGCTTTCCCTGTTGTGGGTTATAAGAACGCCGGTAAGCTTGTAGCCGCCTTTTTCTATCTGGTTTATGATTTCCTCGGAAATAACGACCGGGTCTATGATTAGCGCTTCCATAACCTTGGGGTCGTCGTTCACCACAAGGTAGCTGTTTGAGAATTCATCAAGGCAGAGGTGAAAATAGATTTTCACAGGAATACCTCCTTTTGGTCATCTTCGTTCCTTGGCATTAGAACGTCATCCATGTCCTTGTAGCGGATTCCAAAGTCTCCCATGAGGCCGCCCTTGTTGCGGTCTATGAGGGATTCCCTTGTGTTGGAAAGCCTGAATCCCACGCCCTCCCTCATGGACTCGTAGAAGACAGTCTTTTTTAGGTTGCAGTTGTTCATGGACGTGTTTATGAGCATTGCCTTTATAAAGCGGCTGTTGTAGAGGTCTGAATCGTCAAAGCTGCACTGGTAGGCGGTGATTCCGTTAAAGTTGTTGTGAATCATGTCGCTGTTGGTAAAAAGCACGTGCACAAATTTGGAGCCAGCAAAAGAGCAGAACTGGGTGTTGCCGTGCAAAAAGCTGCAGTCGGTAAAGACGGAAAAGTCCAGCATGCACATGCGAAGCCTTATGTTATCTCCGTGAAGGTTTGAAAAAGTGCAGTGCTGGAGGTTGCAGCCGTAGAAACGCTTGCCGGAAATATTCAAGTTTTCTATTTTTAGCCCCTCTGCATTCATGCCGATTATCCTGTCGTGGCTTTGCAGGTACTTGTGGATGTTTTCTCTTACAAAATCTTTGTCTGGGCTGTGCTCCAGGCACCAATTCTGGTCTTCCATTATGTTTCCGTTCTCATCGTAAAGCGTGATTGCGGGCTTGGTGCATTCCGGGCACTGACATTTATTGAATGAGTACATACAAATACTTTACGGTATTGAAATCATTTAGTCAAATGGTTAAAATTGAATCATGTGCTGGAAATGCGGAAAAACCGTCACTTTGGAAACTGTCTCCAGGGCCTCTGAATGTCCTGAATGCCACTCAGACTTGCATTCGTGCAGGAATTGCCTTTTTTACGAGCCTGGAAGCTATCACGACTGCCACGAAAGCGCGGAGGAACTTGTAGCGGACAAAGAAAAGGCAAACTTCTGCGACACCTTCCGCATAAAAAGGGAGTGGGCTGGCGCTGGTGCCATAAATTCCGCTACCCAAAAAGCACAGGACGCGAAAAAAGCCTTTGAGTCTCTTTTTGGCTGATGGCGGCTTTCTGAACGGTAATAAAAATGAACACTTCTACAAGACCTTATATTGACTTTGCATTCTTGGACAGTGGAACTGGCGGAATTCCCTACATGCTTGAGCTAAAGGAAAAATCCCCACAAAGCCGCTGCATCTATTTGGGAGACACCTTGCACTTTCCCTACGGTGAAAAATCATCCGAGCAAATTTTGTCATGCGCCTCTAGTGCGGTAAAACTCATCGTGGAAAAATGGAATCCCCGTGCAATTGTGGTTGCCTGCAATACAATCAGCGTAACGACCCTTCCAGAATTGCGTTCTGCCTTTCCCTCCCTTCCAATTGTGGGAACTGTTCCAGCAATAAGACTTGCCGCAAGGGTAACCAAAAACAAAAGGATAGGGCTTCTTGCAACAAACGCCACCGTGCGCCATCCCTACAACCAAAGGCTGGTAAGCGAATTTGCAAGCGACTGCCAGGTATTTTTGCGCGGTGACCCGGACCTTGTCTCTTTTATAGAAGAAAAACTTTTTACCTCGTCAATGCAAGAAAGAATGGATGCCGTAAAACCTGCGGTAGACTTTTTTGCACAAAATGGCTGCGACACCATAATCCTTGGCTGCACCCACTTTACCCACATTGCAAAAGACATTCAGGCGGCGGCAGGAAAGGACGTGCGCGTTGTGGACAGCAGGGAAGGGGTTGCAAAGCAGGCCCTTAGGGTAGAGGAAGCTGGTAGCGGAGGCATGGAAAGCCAAAAATCCCTGCCCCAAGACATGGCCTTCTTTGTAACGGCCGCAACGCCAGTTCAGGAAGCGGAATACAAAACCCTCTGCAATAATTTTGGAATCCCCTGGGGGGGTATCATTTAATTAGTTTTTCTTTCTTTTTCTGGAGCACACCCCTTGGTTTACTGTGCCCGACACTTCGTGTTCGTGCAGACTCCATGGCATTTTTCCGCTAATTTGCAAACAAGTAGCGCCAAGAGTTCACGCAGTGCAACTTCCAGCGGGGCGAGCCATTTGTTAGCGCAAAAAACTCGCAAGTTTCCAAAAGAAAAGTTGCGCGTAAAAATGCCATGGAGGCAGTTTTACGGGCTTTGCGGGGCTTGCCCTCCGGCCGGTACCCTTCGGGTACTTGCTTCGCAACCCCTCCAATCCCGGCTAGGATTAATTTGCAATAACTTGAACACTGGGGGCTGGAAGTTGCAAGCCGTCACCCTGAACTGCTACGCCACATTCGCACGTACTTGCTACGAATGTGGATTCAGGGTCTGTGTAAGTTTTCACTTTTGCTTCGGACAGATTCTGAATCAAGTTCAGAATGACGGATGGCAAGGTGCTTTTTTGTAGGCAGATTGCGAATAAAGGTTTGCATTGCACAATGCCATCTATGGTCGCGTGATGGTGAAGGTGCAGCTTTGTGTTGTACTTCTGGCATCGGCAAAGAAAGCATTTGCATTGGTGTATGTTGTACTGCCAATGCTTCCAGAGAAGGTAAGCCCGGATGCAATACCTATTGTTGGCCCACCACCGTTTTCTACGTATAGGCTAGTAGGCTCTCCTCCGTCAGTTCCAGGTTTACCGTCAAAAGTAAGCGTTGCGGTTGTTTTTGTGTCAAATGTAAGTATTATATCTGTGTAGGGGTTTGACTTCAGCTGTATGCCTCCGTGGTGAGAACCGATTAGTGTATTGTCCCCTTCCAAAATCAGGTTTACGCCCATGCATAAAGGGGGAAGGCTTGATGAGGTGACGTTGTTTTGTATATAGAGTGCGCTGCAATCACTTTCAAACGGTTTGTTAAGATTTCTGAGCGTAACGTCAAAGGTAGGATTAAAAGTGTTCTGTAGTTTTAAGGTTATTTCCTTACTGTTGCTGCTTGTTACAACCCATGACTGAGCAGGGTCTGTAATAGTTACAGCCGAAGTATCTGGCTGCAAAAGTCTGCAAAGATTGCCATCGGCAGCGACGCACCATTTGTTGCCGTCTGCATCATCTGCCACGGCAAATTTTGCGCAGTTTACGGCAACGAGGGAGCTAGAGCCTAAAAGTACTATGTAGTTGCCGTAGCTAAAATCAGCGTATGTCCCTGTTGCGTTTATTGGTATTATTGTTGCAGCGGAACTTGATGTAAGGTCATCTTTGATTTCTATTGTTGCAATGGGATCAGCTCCTGAATGATCTACATCAGATGTCTTAAGACAAACTTTTCCTGCCTGTGAGTTGCCGGACATTTTGAAATTACCCATGGTGAAATCCACATCATAGTCTGTGTTTGAAGTTATGCTGCCGCCGTCCATGTTCAGTGTGGCTAATGAATTTCCAATTGTAACTCCACTTCCGTAGAGGTTTGAAGCTTGCAGGTTGGATGAATTTTGTGAAATCTCAGCCCCATCGAATGTATTAAGGGTTCCTCCGTGTAAATCCACCCCTGTGCAATTGTTGCTCTTTACGCTACCGTAAAGGTTAACTGTTCCATCTTCTATGTATATTCCTCCGCCGCTTCTTCCACTGGAGTTGGCATTGTTGCATACGGATGCAGTATGGGAAGAGCTTGTGCCTATGTTGACAGTTCCGTTTTTCACATAAATTCCGCCGCCCTTTTTTTGTTTTTGAGTAGAGCCAATGCAGGCATAGTTGTAAGAGACTTTTGAGTTTCCTTCCATATTGAAAGTTCCGCTTTCAACATAAACACCGGCACCATTGGTAGCTTTGTTTGCATCACTTTCTGATTCTGATGGATAACCTGAAGTAACTGATTTTCCTACAACCGCATTGTCCTTTAGCGTTACGCTGCCGTCTTCTAAATAGATTCCTCCTCCTTTTATTGCCGCACATCCATAAATTTTACCAGAGAAAGTAAGGCTTGCACCATCATCAATATGGACACCGCCACCTTTGGAACCTGAATTTGCGGAGTTGTCGCATGCTGTAATGGAGCTGTTTGCATCTATAGTGGCACTTCCTCCGGGAATGAAAAGACCTGCGCCACTTGTAAGGTTTCCTCCCCCTTTTGTAAGAGTGCTGCTTTGCATTGTTAGGCTTCCGTTAAGATTGGTAATGCACCTTACCGAGTTGTTTCCGTCCAGAATTATTTTTTTTAGCAAAAGTTCTTTGTTAATGTTATGGTAGACAAGTTGTTGGTCAGAAAATGATGATGCGGGTTTTATTGTTGCCTTAACGTTATTGTTCGTGGATGTGCAGATTATTGACAGCTCCAAGTTTGGATTTATGTTCCTTAGTAGCGTCCATGTCTTTTCTGTAGTGTCCGTGGTGTTTCCAAGGTAGAATGTTACAGGGTTGTTAGTGCTAAAAAAATTGCTGCTTGAATTGACTAGAGAATTAAAGTCTGTGCTTCCGCTGCCGGGGTTGTTGAACCTTGCAAACTGACTGTTTGTATTTAAGCATACGGCATCTGCCTTGCCGTTGGAACTTGTGCTGTCGTCAAAGTATGCGCCGTTTCCGTTTGGTCCGCTTAGCATTTGAGCTTTTTTGATGTATACGTTGTTTCCTTGCCCGTTTGCCGTGTTTCCTTTTATGGAACCGTAATTAATTCCAAGACTTTTGCAGTCGGCATAGATTCCGCCGCCGTCTTTTGCGGTGTTCCCGGTGATTGTGCTGCTGCTTAGTACCGTAAAACTTGCATTGTTTGCAACGTAGACACCGCCACCGTCCCCTGCGGTAGAACCGTTTTTTAGCGTTATGTCCTGTATTTTGACATTTGCATTTGACTGCACATTCAGTACACGCCCTTTTTGGTCTGCGTCTAGTGTAGCACCGCTTCCTTCACCAACTATTTTAAGGAAGCCTATGGAGCCTGGTACGTCTATAAAGGCATTCCCGTAAATGCTTGTTGCCGTAATTGTTCCAATAACATGCAGTTCCCAGGGGTTGCTTTCTGTGATGGCCATTGTTGAGCTTAGGCTGGATGCAACTTCGTTAATGCGGGCCATGGCGGCTTCCATTGTGTTAAAGGGGCGTTCGGATGTTCCTGTGGCTTCTCCTGCCGGGTAGCCGCTTGCGGACACGTAGACTTTTCTGTATACGAATGTCTTTACGCAGTCTTCCGTTACGCTAAAGTTTGTTCCACTTATATGAGGGGCTGTTCCGCTTGTCCAAGAGTTTGTTGTGAGTTCTGAGTATACCGCAACGTATTCTGTGCAAGAATAAAGGGGAATGGAGTTTGCTGCGCTGCTTGCATCCTTATAAAATTTAAGGGTCAGTTCGTATGTTCCAGTGGCTACTGTAGCGGCCTGTATGTTAAGGCTTGTTGCTGGGTCAGTGCCGCTGTTACCGGAGGGAAGGCTTGGAATGCTGCTTTCGTAGGCGCAGTAACCTATTCCGCTGCCTGTTTCCCAGCTTATTGTAAGGTTAACGCTGCCGTTTCCGGGACCCGGAATCAAAAAGAGGCTTTCTGTTGCGTATGGCGATGAAGGGTCTAGCGTTACTGCTTTTGGCTCGCTTTGTAGGATGGTGGATTCATCCTGTTTTGCGTATGCCGTGATTTGCCAGGTTCCTGCCGTAAGCGTGTTGTTGAAGAAGAATTCCTTGTTGTCGGGGCTTAATTCACCATAGACCAAGGCATTGTCGGAGCTGCGTCTTGCTGTTACTGAATAGGTGAGGTCGCTTATGGTTGGTATTGCGTTGCGGTTACCTGTCTCTGGGGAATCAATGGTTTGGCGGGGAACTGCCGTTACGTTTCCAAGGCAAAATGTTCCCCTCAAGCTGTAGCCCTGTTCTTGCTTGCTGGATTCTGTTGCATTGTCTGGTACTGAGGGAGAGACTAGACCGGAACATGAGAAAAGTGTTGTTATTTCACATACTGCTGTAATTGCAATAATAGCGGCAAAAAGACTTTTTTTCATGGCAACCCCCTTTGTGGGAATAACTCTATACTATATTATACGGCAGATTTTGTAAAATTCAAGTGCAAAATGTGGCAAAGTGGGCTGGTGGGAAAAACGGCCCTTCGACTGGCTCAGGGACCGCCCTTCGACTGGCCGCTGGACGCTACGCTGCGGGTGCAGGGACCGCCCTTCGACAGGCTCAGGGACCGTAGGGGGACAAAATAAGTCTAGCCCCGACAGTAAGGGCGCGGAACGCGTTGCCGTTAGGCAATGGAGGCGGGAGCCGGAACCCTGAATGGCGGGTAACAAGGGGCATGGCTGTCGATTTTAGCCAAGGAATGGGGTGGTTTTAAAGCATTGTGCTCCAAATTAATAAAAGGGCTGTATTTGCCAAAGGCTATTGAACGATTTTGAAAAAAGAGTTATATTCTATTGTAAGAATTTCTTTTTTAGGAGATATATTATGGCTAATGTTAGAGTTGCTATTAACGGTTTTGGTCGTATCGGCCGTTTGGCTTTCCGCCAGATGTTCGACGCTGAGGGTTATGAAGTTGTTGCAATCAACGACCTTACAAGCCCAAAGATGCTTGCTCACCTTTTGAAGTATGATACCGCTCAGGGTGGTTTCATGGGCCGCATTGGTGAAGGAAAGCACACTGTTTCAGCTACAGACGATTCAATCATCGTTGATGGCAAGGAAATCAAGATTTATGCAGAAAAAGATGCAGTAAACTGCCCTTGGGCTGCAAACAAGGTTGACGTTGTTCTTGAATGCACAGGCTTCTACACATCAAAGGAAAAGTCAGAAGCTCACATCAAGGCTGGTGCACGCAAGGTTGTAATTTCTGCTCCTGCAGGTAACGATCTTCCTACAATCGTTTACAATGTAAACCACAAGTCTCTTAAGCCAACAGATACAGTTATTTCTGCTGCTTCTTGTACAACAAACTGCCTTGCTCCTATGGCAAAGGCTCTTAACGACTATGCTCCAATCCAGTCTGGTATTATGAGCACAATCCACGCTTACACTGGCGACCAGATGATTCTTGACGGTCCTCAGAGAAAGGGTGACCTCCGCCGCTCACGCGCAGGTGCTCAGAACATCGTTCCTAACTCAACAGGTGCTGCAAAGGCTATTGGTCTTGTAATTCCTGAATTGAACGGAAAGCTCATTGGTTCTGCTCAGCGTGTTCCAACACCAACTGGTTCAACAACTCTTCTCTTTGCTGTTGTAAAGGGCAAGGACATCACTAAGGAAGGAATCAACGCCGCTATGAAGGCAGCTGCAACTGAGTCTTTCGGCTACAACGAGGACGAAATTGTTTCTTCTGATGTTATTGGTATGAAGTACGGTTCACTCTTTGATGCAACACAGACAATGGTTTCTAAGATTGACGACGACACATATCAGGTAGAAGTTGTTTCTTGGTATGATAACGAGAACAGCTACACAAGCCAGATGGTTCGCACAATCAAGTACTTCTCTGAATTGAAATAGAGAAAGCTTTAATGCAAATAGAAAGGGTCTCCTTTGGAGACCCTTTTTTTATGCTGTTTTCATTGTCGTGCTATAAAATCCGGAGCACGATGCTCCCCTTGGTCGCCAAGTCCGTACGCACTTGCTACGGACTTGGGTACGATAATGAGAACAGCTACACTGAACAGACATTTTCCCGAAAATGCCGAGTGCCCCATGCACATTCCTTTAGCCCGGGATGCTACAGGCGGCTTGCAATCTGTCGCACATTCTCCGAAGACGTGGAAATGTTTGCGTTGGAATCGGAAAGGCTTTCTATTCCGTCGGCAATTTGCTTTAGCGTAATAAAAATCTGCTCGCTGGAATTTGTAAACTGCCCAACGTACTTTAGAATCTCATGAGAACTGTCGGCTGTGCTGTTTGAAGAATCCATGATGCTCTCAAAGCCGCTTTCAAGGCTCTGTGCGCTTTCCACACCGGATGCAATCTGCTTTGTTCCCTTTTCGCTGTCCAGAATAAGTGCATCGGATGCCTTTTGAATCTCTGTGATTTTATCCTTTATTTCCTTGATACTGTCTATTATGTTGCCTGAAAGGCGGCGGATTTCTGTTGCAACGATGTGAAAGTTTTTTCCTGCCTCTCCAGAACTTGATGCTTCCAGTTCCGCATTGAATGCAATGATTTTTGTCTGGTCAGCCACTACGTTTATGATGGAGACTATATCCCAGATGCCTGTAATCTTTTTGTTCAGCTCTTTGATTCCCTCTATTGTAAGGTTGTTGGTATTTTTTATGCCAACTAGTTCTTCCAGGTTGTTCTTGAGGGCTTCGCGGCCCTGCATAACTGCTTCCCGGGATTTTTCTGCAAGGCTTGTTACGTGCTTTATTTTTTCGCTTATGTTGCCCACCAGTTCCGTTGAATCTTCCATAGTTGCAACGATTTCCTTTACGGCCGTGCTCTGGTTTTGGCTTGTCTCGGCACTTTCCCTAGTGGCATGGGCAAGTGTCTCCGTCTCCTTTAAGAGCTTGACGCTTGTTTCCCTCTCCGTCCTTTGAATCTTTTTTATTAAAAGAGAATATATGACGTAGCAGACCGCTCCTGTAAGAATTGCTCCTGTTGCACCCCTTGTCAAAAAGAGGGTAAAGTCGTTGTTGCCGGGATGCTTTATTATGTGTATGGGAATCGTAATCATGTTCATAAGCGAGATGTAGACGCATGTTCCCACAGCAATCGAAAGGTTGCGGGAAAGGTTGTTGCTTACTTCAATGCCTGCCTCCCGAAGCTTTTGAGTCATCACGATTTTTTTTACTAGGAATACGTTGAGCGTGTAGCATAGGAATCCCACTCCAACGCTTTGGAGTTCTATAATCAGAAATATTATCGGCTCAAAAGGTGCAATCCCCTTTACTGATTCAAGAATTGCAGTGGAGCCTGCTCCGAGCAAAAAGCCGATTGCATCACCTGCAGCGATGGCGATGTCAAATTTCTTGTAGGAGTCAAGGGCGGTGGCGATGTCTTCTTTTGTAAGGGATTTATTGTCCTTCTTTCCCTTGCGAATGACTTTTTCAAAGCGCTTTAGTATTGGCTTTTCCACGAAGACACATGACAGAATCAAAAACGTGGATATCAAAAGCGTTGGTATGCATTCAGTGATGATTGCTTTTGGGCGCGCATAGATAAAACCGTAGTGAAATACGCGCAGGAAAAATATGCCAAGGTAAGTCGTGGCAAAAATTAGTGGCGTAAAAAATCTAAATGTTGTCATGTGATATTCTCCTATTTTGTGTTGAATGCAATTGCTCCGTCCCAGTTTTCGGGCGGGTTCTTAATGAATTCTTCGCAGCGTGAAAGGAGTAGGCTCGCGGCTTTGTCCCCTTCCACTGCAGAAAGAGCTTTTAAGAAATAGTCTCTTGCCAAATTCCAAATTCCCTTTTTGTATAAGTCCATGCCCTTGGAGTAGGCATCCTTGTATTCAAGCGGGAATTCACTTTCGTTTTTATCTACGGCGTAAATTGGAACTGCATTCTTTTTTCCTTTTACGCGCACGTCGTCAATGTGGCGGAATGCAAATTCATTTTCCCCTGCATTTTCAAAAACACTTTGACTTACAAGAATGTGTGCGCCGTATGTTTTTGTCAGTCCTTCAAGGCGGCTTGCAAGGTTTACGTTGTCGCCGATTACGGAATAGTCAGTCTTGTCTTTTGAGCCGATTGAGCCTACGATTACGTCACCATAGTGTATTCCGATTCCTGTGTTGAATTTCATTCCCTCGGGAAGAATCAAGTCTCCGATTTCAATTGTTTCGAGTGCATCCCTCATTTCTTTTGCGGCTGCAACGGCCCTCCGACAATTGTCCTCGTAGCTTACCGGCGTTCCAAATTCCGCCATGATGGCATCCCCGATAAACTTGTCGATTGTTCCACCGTGCTTTTTTATGATGTCAACCATAACAGAAAAATATCTGTTTAGGAATGAAACCAAAACGTCTGGCTTGTTGCGTTCGCTTATGTTGGTAAAGCTTCTGATGTCGCTAAAGAGAATTGCAACGGCTCTTGTTTCACCAACGCCAACCTTCTCGTCATTTGCGTCCGTCTGCTCTACAAGGTTGTCGATTACCTGGGCCGGTACAAAGCGGCTGAATGCACGGCGGATGCGCTTTTCAAAAAAGATTTTCTTTTCGACAATCAGTGCCTTGGAAAAAATATCTCCTGCCCGCTGAACGCAGAACTTGAAGAAGTCCTGTGCTCCGCTTGAAATGTTTCCGTCGGAGACTATGTGTACGCTTCCGATTTTTTGCGACTTGTCGCTAGTCTGCAATATTTCGCTTGCATAACTTGAAAGCTGCACCGTGGCATTAAAAAATCTGTTCAGCAGTTGGACTGAGCCTAGGAACTTTGCCGTGACCTTGGAAGCATTGTAGTCGGGCTGTATTTTTTCAAAGTCGGCGGTGCATACGTTCAAAAAGTCCGAGATTTCCTTTTCGCCTATATTTTCCGATGCAACGTAGTAGCCATGGGGGCCGTCGTTTTCGATTATGTAAAGTCCTGCGATGGGAACTTCTGAAACTTCGGCAATCAGAAGCAGGAATGATTTTACCATGTCTTCGACATTTTCGATATGAACTGCAAGTTCGTTTATCTTTGAAAAAATTGTGTTTTTGTAGGAACTTTCAAAGCTGATGTCTGCCGACTGCATGAACAAAAATGCATCGTCCAGCGTCTTTTTTATCTGGTTGAGCTCAAGCTTGTCAATCTTTGGCGACGGCAGCTGTGCAAGCTCGTCTATGTTAAGGACAAGCGTCTTCTGATCCAGGCGCACAAAAGACGTTGCCCCGCATTCCCTTGCGAAACTTTCGTCCAGAGGGGAAGGGGAGTTTGAGTACATGGCAATCGTTAGGTCCTTGAAGCACTTTATTGAACGCACCAGCTGTACTACAGAAAAACTTCCCGGATGCTGCATTGCGGAGTTCATCAGGAATAAATCTGGCTGAAATTCGAATAGGTCGTAAACGGCCGTCTTTCCGTCTCCTGCAAACTGGATTGTGTAATCATCGGAGTCGAGAGAAGTGGTAAAAAGTTTTTGTATCGTAACCGAAGTTTCTAGTATAAGAATTTTTTTGCTCATTTTATCCTACTCCCCTATAAGTTCTTTTATTGTGCCGATTAATTTGGAGCGTTCAAAATCAGCTTTTGTTATAATCGCACTTGCGCCCAGCTGTGTGAATTCATCATGGGTCTTTTGGCTTTGGTCTGCCGAAACCAAAATTACAGGAACTTCCTTGTATTGTTCCATGCGCCTGAGGTTGTCCAGAAGAACAAGGCCCGTCATGCGTGGCATATCCTTGTCTGTCATAACAAGGTCGTATTGTTTTGCCTTTGCCTTTTCAAGTGCATCAATTCCGTCTACAGCCGTGTCAACATTAAAGTCTGCGCTTTCCAGAATTGAGCGTTCAATGTTTCTCGTCGTTGCGGAATCATCAACTGCAAGAATCCTTACCGTGCGCTTTTTTGTTGCGGCTTCGTATTTTTTTATGTCATAGCCGCGGAGTGATTTGAATTTTTTGAGGATGTCTGGCACATGAAGAATGGGTACAATGTCGTAGTGTTCATCAAAGACGATTCCCTGCAGAATGGAAAAATTCTTGTATGATTTTGGAAGCGGTTTTACGACCAGGGAAACATACTGCTGAACCTGGTCTACGATGATTCCGATTCTTTGCTCCATGTATTCTGCAATTAGGATTGAGTCTGCATCCTGATGGAGTGCGCCCCGCTGGTCAGAAAAAAGTGATGAGAGTGAAAAGCAGGGGATGAGCTGGTCGGAAAGCTTTAGGTAGCTTTGGTTCTGCAGTGTGATGTACTCGCTCTTTTTGCGGTAGATGATGTCCACAATGTGCTGCGATGGAATCATGTATTTGTCCTTGTTTGAATAGACGAAAAGTCCCTGCAGCGTGGAGAGGGATAGAGGAAAGTAGAGAATGAATGAAGTGCCTTTGCCCAGCTCGCTTTCGATTTTTATTCGTCCCTTTATTTTTTCTACGTTTGACCAAACAACGTCAAGGCCTACTCCCCGGCCAGAAAGCTCTGTAACCTTGTCCTTGGTTGAAAATCCTGATTGGAAGAGGAATTGGGAAAGCTCCCGGTCTGCCATGTTTTTTATTTCTTCTCCACGTTCGGGATAGAGGGCAAGTGCCTTGCTGCGGATTTTGTCATAGTCAAGGCCTCGTCCATCATCTGTTATTTTTAGCTCGATATGCTTTGTCTCGCGCACGCAGCTGATTGTAATTGTTCCTTCCTCGCTCTTTCCGCAGGCTTTTCTTTCTTCGGGACTTTCTATTCCGTGGTCAAGGGCGTTCCTGATTAGGTGCATGAGTATATCGCCCAGTTCTTCCAAAATGACTTTGTCAACTGCAATGTCTGAGCTTGGAATTATGCAGTGGACTTTTTTTCCAAGGTTCAGGCTCTCTATGGCAATAGTGTTTTCCAGCGGCCTAAGGACAAGGCTTATTGGAAGCATTCTCAAGTCAAAGACCTGTTCCTGTACGCTAAAGATTGAAGTTTCAAGTGCATAGATGTCCGACTCAAACTGCTTCCTGATTTTAGAAAGGTCGTGGTTTTCTGTTCTCTCTTCAAATTTCCTAAGCTCATCAAGCTGGTGCTTCAGGTGGAATTCCCTGGTAATCATTGTGTCAAAGGCCGTTATGATTTCGTTTACGCGAGAGAGCTTAATCCTTATTGACTGAATGTCACCAACGCTTCCCTTTGCTTCTTCGTCCTCTTCACCGTCTGCATCGTTTGCTTCGTTCCTGTTCAGCGAGGCTACGAAAGCATCGGTGTCAATAAGCTCGCCGGCTGCAATCTTGTCGCAGTACTGAAGGTAAATCTCTATGTCACATTCATCAGTTCCCGTATTTTTTATGGATGATGTGCATGCCTGAATTTTGTCAGCGACCGCAAAGACAAGTTTTACGAGTCGGTCGGAATTCTTTACCTGTCCGTCTTTTACGCTTTTGTATATGTCTTCAAGAGCGTGGGAAAGTTTTTCTATCTTTAGGAAGCCCAGCATTCTGGCATTTCCCTTTATTGTATGCAGGTTCCTTAATAGCTTTGCAAGAGTGTTCTCGTCATTCTGAATGTTTTTTAGAGTTATAACATCGTGCCTTGACTGCTCTAAAAGCTCATTTGTTTCTTCAACAAAGCTTTCTGTAATATCACTGGAAATTTTTGCCATTCGAAACTCCTGTTTTACCGCTGCTGCTGATTTTTTTAGTAAAATAAAATACCTTTCCGTCCATCACAGTTTCCAATGATGGAGGGACGACCGTAGAATCCAACTGGGCAATTTCGCTCATGGACACAAAAAGAATTCCTCCGTCACACATGCATTTTTCCGAAATGGTGCGTAAAATCCTGGCCCGTAATTCTTGGCTAAAGTAGATGAATACGTTCCTTAGAAAGATTATGTTCTGGCTTTTGGGAAGAATACTTTCTGTTTCCTGAGAGTCAATTTGCGCAAGGTTTATTTTTTTTGTGTGTATGGAATTTTTTATATGGTCAGGAAATTTAACTTTTCTGTCCTCTCTTTGGTAGTCATTGAGAAGGTTCTTGAAAGACTGTCCGTCCATCTGTCTTATTGAGCTGCCCAAAAAGATGCCGGTTTTGCAGTGCTCAAGAACTTCCGAGTTGATGTCGCTTGCGGTTATGTCGGCTGTTACTCCGCATTCGTGGGCCAAGAGGGATATGGAATAGGCTTCCTCTCCGTAAGAGCAGGCTGCACTCCAGACTCTGATTGGCATTGTGCCGAAAGATGCCTTCCATTGTGGGAAAATTTTTTCTTTTAGTATGGAAAACTGTTTTTCTTCGCGGAAGAAGTATGTTTCGTTTACCGTACTTGCATTTATGAGTTCTGAAAGAAGCTTTGGGTTTGTGCCAAGAAGGTGTTTATATTCGGATGGAGTGAACGAGTTTTTTGAAAGAATTTTTTCTATGTATGTTTTTATTCCTGTTTTGTGGCTTTCCCGCGGGATAATTCCTGTGGTGCGCGTTACCAGTGAGATGAAAGAGTCAAGTTCGTCTTGCGAAAGGGAAAAATCCTTTGTCTGCGTCATTTTTTCCTCACTAAGTTAAGGATGCGGGTGGAAATCTGTGGACGCGGTAAAATTTCTTTTGCCCCTCCCATTTCAATTGCAGCTGCCGGCATTCCAAAAACTACGCATGTGGATTTGTCCTCTGCAATAGTCCAACCGCCTTCCTCGCAGATTTTTTTGCAGCCTTCCGCACCGTCCATGCCCATTCCTGTTAGAATGATTGCAAGGCAGGCCCTTCCGTAATGGCTTGCTGCACTTCTGAAAAGTTTGTTTACGGCCGGGCGCAAAAAACGTTCCGGTTCTTCGTCACTTAGTGAAAGAACAGGAGTTCCGTCCCGCTTTACGTGGTCAATGACGAGATGCCTGTCTGCAGGTGCCATGTAAACTCTTCCTGCTTTTGCCTCCTCTCCGTCTTCTGCTATTTTTATTTTGATGTTGGGGCAGACGGAGCAGAACCATTCAGCCATCGTTTTGTCCGCACCGATTTCTATGTGTTGCGTGTAAAGGATGGGAAGCGGGAAATCTTCTCCAAGTTCCCTTAAGACTTCGGAAACTGCTGTTGGACCACCTGTAGATGCTCCGATGCAGAGAACTTGGAAATTTGCTGCTGCTGACAAATCATCTGCTGCATTCTTTGAGGCTGCCTTTGACGGTGAGCCTTCAATCTGAACCAAAGAGCGCAGCTTTTCGACAAGGAAATCAAAGAAGTCTTTTGAGTAGGAGTTAAGCGCAGGCTTTTCCAGTAGGCATACTGAGTAAGGATGCTTCTTTTCTACATTTGTTTTTCCTTCCGTCAGAATACAAATTGGAATGGAAATTTTTGAGGCCAAATCAATGAGCGTGCAAACTCCGTCAAGTTCCGGCATGTCACTGTCGCTTATGATGGCGTCAGGACATTCGGTTTTTACGGCATTGATAAGGCGCTTTCCGTTGGAGACAGAGGCAATTATGTCTATGTCCTGATATGCCTTGAGGTTTTGTTCTAAAATTGCCCTTACTATGGCAGAATCATCTGCAATTATGACTTTCACCGCTTGTCCTGCCTCCTATTTAGATTTTATAAGACCAGAAGAAAAAAACTTTTTGAGAAGCCTGTCTGGAGAAATAAGGATGTGCTTCCTTAATATGCCTCCGTTTTTTCCACCCTGAGAAAATCCAATCCCGCTTATTCCGCATTTTGTCTGTTGTTCGCGGATTCCTTGGGGAAGCAGGCGCAGCAGGGATGTGTCCATTAGCTTGCTTGAAATGGATGTGTTCACCGAAAGTGCAAGGTTTCCGCTTGCGGGAAATGCCGTGTTTGTAAAATCGATTATGTCCTGCTTAACGTCGCTCATGAAGTCCTGGGAGCGCATAACAAGAACCACATTGCAGTCTTCTATTCGTGAGCAGCCGAATTCTTTTTCCAGAAGGTGGCCAATGTGAATGTGTGGCAATGTCTCACGGTTAAAGACTATGTTCTTTACGTCTTTTTCTACATCAAGGAAAACGCCAAAAAGAACGTGCTTGCTTTGAATGAGGAAGTCAACTGTGTCGTATGCGATGCATGTAAAATGATTATGCGCTTCCAAGATCTTTCCTTATAAGAAGTTCAAAGGCATTCGTGTTGATGGCAGGAATTTCTTCCCCGCCATAGCCGAGTGTTCCGATAAAAAATCCTTCGTCATTGTTTCCGGGAATAAGATTCAGGTCGCTTTCTGCCATTTCCGCAAAGAAAAGAATGTCGGAAATATGAATTGAAAGCTGGTCGTCATCCCGCTTCAATATGAGGAAGAGGGGCTCTTGGGGCGGAGTGGTGTCTTCGTCGCCAATGAGCTGCCTGGGGTTTATGACGGTAAAAGGATCGCCCCTCCGGTTCATTACGCCTTCGATATAAGGCGGCATGAATGGAAGCTTGTAGACGGATGCGTCGCGAATAATCTCAAGTACGTCGCCACTTTTAACCGCATATTTTTTCTTTGCAATGGAAAAGATAAGCCAAGTGGTAAGCAGTTTTTTTTCGCTTGCCTGGTCCTGAGTTTCTGTTTCCTCGCTGATTTTTTTTACAACTTCTTCGTTCATTCTTCCTCCACCGCAGCGTTTTCGTGCTGCTGGGCGAGTTCGCCGGCAATCATCTTCAGGTTTTGCGATGCCTGGGAAATATTCTCTGTGGCCGCACTGAAGTTTTCTATGCCGCCGGCAATCTGCTTGAGGGTTATGAGAATCTGTTCGCTTGCCATGGCCTGCTGCTGGATAATCTTTGTGATTTCTCCTGCGCTTCCTGCAGTAACTTCGCTTGCATTTTTTATGCTCGTAAAGCGTTTCTCAAGGTTCTTTGCATTTTCTACGCCGTCTTGGATTTTTTCAGTTCCGCTTTCGGATGCGAGTATGAGGGAGTCTGAGCTTTGCTGGATTTCCGTGATTTTGCTCTTGATTTCCTTTGTGCCGTCGATGATTCCGTCTGCAAGGCGGCGTATTTCTGTTGCAACGATGTGGAAGTTTCTTCCTGCCTCACCCGCACTGGATGCTTCCAGTTCCGCATTGAAGGCGATGATTTTTGCCTGATCTGCTACGGAGTTTATGAGTGTTACTATGTCCCAGATGTTTTCTATTCTGTCTCCAAGGGATTTGATACCGTCTATTGTCTTTTGGTTTGCTTCTGCAATTTCCGTGAGCTGCTTTACGTTTTCTTCCAGGTATGTCACCCCGGTAACTACATCGCCGCTCGTGTTTTTTGCAACGTCTGCAACATCAACGATTTTTTTGGAGATGTTTTCCGACTGGGCGGTGTTGTCTTCCATTGTGGCAACTATTTCCTTTACGGCTGCGCTCTGGTCTTGGGCCGTGGCGGCGTTTTCCTTTGCTGCAACAATAAGGTTCTGCATTTCCGTGAAAATTTTGTCGCTGACTTTTTTCTCGCGCTTGTTTGTCTTTGTTTGCGTTACCGCATTCAGGACGACGCATGCCAGAATCAAAACTGCAACTGTAGATATGATGGCATAGAGGTATTTATTGATTGTGCTTGTAAAATCGGCAACGTGGCCGTCTACAACTGCAAACCAGGGGGACACTCCGATTCTGCGCACTGCAAAGAAATATTTTCCCTGTATGAAGGCTTTTGCGCTGCCGTTAAAATACAGTGCGGCAGGGTACTTCTTTTTGTCAAGCTTGCCTTCATCCATATAGTTCTTTTGTAGAATCGCGTCTGGGTCTTTGTGAGTGAGGTAGGTTCCAGAGCCGTCAACAAGGTTTATTGTGGTGTTGCTGGAAACTTTTATTTTGTCTATTACTTCGGAAAGGTTTTTAAGCATCAGGTCTGCAGATATTACACCTATGAATTCATTCTGCCTGTTGAAGACGGATCTGGCGAATGTGATGCATGTTTCCCCGCTGGGCTGCACGGCGTGAGGTTCGCTTGCAAAAATTTTTCCGTTTGCATCCTTTGCGCCCTTGAACCAGTCTGTTGCGGTATGGTCAAAGTCAGCAGGGGATTCCCAGTCGTCATTGGAAAGAATGTAGCCACCCTGCCTTCTTGTTGCTGCCGTTCCGTAGGAAATCCTGAGGCACTGGGGATAGCTTTTTGATGCGGATTTTACAAGGTTTGAAATGTTCCTTGGATTTTGATCCGTAGAAATTGCATCGGCCAAAGTGTCGAGGGCGATTGCCGGCGGTTCGAACGTGAGCCTTACCTCTCCGTCAATTTTTTCGTTGATTCCGTCTACAACGCGGAGAATGGCTGCCTCGATTATTTTGTTTGCTATAAACGTAAACGATATGCATGTGTACATGGCGACAATCACCAATGGGACTACGAGAATCAGAATCTGTTTTAGACTCAGTGAAAAGAATTTTTTGTTTGCTGTCATTTGTTCGAATCCTCCGCAATTGTTTGTGCATCTTTTGAAGCACTAGATATATTATTATCAGCCGTAACTGAAAAATTTTCAACTTCTCCTGCTATTTGTTTGAGCGTGTTCAGTATTTGCTCTCTGGACTGCGCCTGCTGCTGGATAATCATTGTGATTTGGGTTGAACTTTCGGCAGTGACTTCACTTGCATTTTTTATGCTTTCAAAGCGTTTGGAGAGAATGTTGGCATTCTGCACGCCTTTTTGAATTTTGTCCGTTTCACTTTCGGAAGTAAGGATAAGGGAGTCCGATGATTGCTGTATCTGCGAAATGCTTTCCTTGATTTCCTTTGTGCCGTCGATGATACCGTCTGCAAGCCGGCGTATTTCCGTTGCGACTATGTGGAAGTTTTTGCCAGCCTCTCCTGCCGTGCTTGCTTCCAGTTCTGCGTTGAAGGCGATGATTTTTGCTTGGTCAGCCACGGAATTGATGAGCGATACTATGTCCCATATTTTTTCTATTTTATCTCCAAGAGCCTTTATTCCGTCTATCGTTGCCTTGTTTGCAAGGGCAATTTCTGAAAGCTGGGTTACGTTTCCTTCAAGCAGGCCAACTCCTTCTGCAACGTCTTCGTTGGTCTTGCCTGCCAAGTCTGCTACTGCCTTGACTTTTAACTCTATGTTCTGGGATAGGGTGTTTGACTCGATAAGGTTGTGGGCCTGGGACAATATCTCTGCCCCTGTCTTCATTTCCTTTTCCTGGGATTTTTGTATCTGGGCCATGACCGTCTCTAGTGTTTCAATGAAGAGGTTTATGTTTTGCGCAAGCTCTCCTATTTCATTCCTGCTTTTGATTCTTAGGCGGCCTGTGTAGTCCTGCCTTCCATCCTTTATGTTCTGCATGAAGCCTTTTACAAATGAAGCCATGCTTTTTATTGGCCTTGTGATGCGCCAGGTGAGGAGAAGCGTTATGGCTGCGGTAAAAAATGCAAAGATAAGGGAAATGGTGATTGCCGCGGAAAGAGTCTTGTGGAAGGCTTGGAAAACAGTTTCTTTCGGGGCTAATGCTATGATTCTGTAGCCTGTCTTAGGGTTTGTGGTGAACTGAGTAAAATAGGTCTTCCCTTCTATTTCCAGAGAGGAGTATGTCTTGCCGTCCTGGAATATGCTCGCAAGGCCGGGAAGGGAAATTTCTTCTATATTCTTGAAATTGTTTGGGTTTTGTGATGTGTCAGCAAGAATCGTGCCGTCCCCCTGAATCATCATCACAAAGCTGCCCTTTCCAAAATCAAGTGTGCGGAGAATGCCTGTGAGAGTGTCCAGTGAAACTTCTATGGATGCGTTTCCGATGAAGTTCTTCTGCCTGTCGTATGCACTGCGGGTGATTCCCACCACCGTCTGGCCGATTGTAGATGCGAATGCATCCGTAATCATGACCTTTCCCTTGCCCTCTGTGGCCGTTGCATACCAGCCGCGCTTTCTGGGGTCGTAGCCACCCTGCATGGAACTGTCAAAGTTGGTTGCATATCCGCCCCAGCGAGTTCCCAGGTAAATTTCTGCGATGGAGGGATCGTGTTCCGCGAATTTTTTGCAAAGGGCGCGGATTCTTTGCTCAGTTAGGCTTTTTCTGTAGTCCGGTATCTTGATTTCCCCGCTTTCGTCTACAAAGGAATGGATTGTGCTGTCTGCGGCTTTTACCTCTTCCGATTCTGCAAATACGTTGAGCTTGCCCTCCTTTTCCGAAAAGAACATGGTGATTGTGTCGGAGAATTCGGAAAGTTCCTTGGAGGCCGAGTCGTAGAAGTTCTGCAGGCTGTTTCGCGAAAAGAAGATGCCTGTTATGCTGACGCAAAGAGCGAGGACCGCAAGCATGATGAATATTGCGCCCAGTGAGAAGCTTGTGGATATAGAAAAAAGCCTGTTTAGTTTCTTGTTTTCAGAAATTGAACTCATGTATCTATATTGTATTGTATCACGTTTTTAAGAATATACAAAGAAAAAAAATCTGGACAATGGGAAAATTTCAAAGTAGAATGTTTATATGGAAAAAATATACAGTTTTTATAATATGGTTTTTCTTTCTGTTGTTTTCGGCATAGTTTGGCTTCTGCTGATTTTTACCGGCCACTGGTTCAAGAGGGGGAAGGACCGCAGGACTGAATTTTTATGCCCTGCTGCGACAAAATCCCTGCAAGGGCTTGCGGCTTTTGGCGTCCTCTGCCATCATCTTTCCCAGACAGCTGCCTACCAGTCACTTAACCAGATTCAAGTCTTCCGCGAGACGGGCTTTTTGTTTGTTGCGGTTTTCTTTTTCTGCTCAGGCTTTGGTCTTATAAAGAGCCTTAACACGCGTCCAGGCTACCTTAACGGTTTCTTGCGGCACAGGCTTCCCAGTGTTATAGTGCCCTTTTACGTGATGAACGTCTTCTATATTATCTATCATATTTGTATTGGGACGGAGATGAGCGTAAGCGAGTGGATATGCAAGGTTACAGGCATTGCACTCTTGAACGACAACGCCTGGTTTGTCCCCGTGATTGTGATAATGTACATTTCCTTCTACCTTATTTTTAGGGCGGAGAAGGGGGATTCAAAGGGGGCAAGGACTCGTTCCTTTGTGCTGATTTTTGCAGTTATTGCAGTCCAGGTGGGCTGGTTTTTGTTCAATAAGCATTTTCCCTGGTGGCTTGGCGAAAAGGACTGGTGGCGTAACCCGCTTAAACTGTATTCGGCTCCCTGGTGGAAGAGCCCTGTTGCCCTTTGGTACGAGGGTGAATGGTGGGTTAACTCTACCATTGCCTTCCTGCTTGGTATGCTTGTTGCCCAGCATGAGGAAAAATTCTATCCTTTCTTTTCCCGCGCCTACTGGGCAAAACTTGTCTTCTCGCTTTTGCTCTTTGCGGGGGCCATGTTCCTCTTTTTCCATGTTGAATACAAGTGCGGCATAAACTACTGGATGGAATTTGGGGGCAACAACAAGACTCTTCCAAGGGCAATCCTTATGGGCATAAACGGCTTGCAGTCGCTTTCCTTCTGCCTCTTGCTCTGCCTGATTATGATGAGGAATTTTGCGGAGAACCGGGTAACGCGTTTCTTTGGCAACCATTCCCTTGAGGTTTACCTTATGCAGGCATTGCCGCTCAGGGCTTATATGAAGGCCTTTGGAATTGAGGGAAATTTTGGGGATAAAATCTCTGTCTCAATGAATACGGTCGTGGCATATACGCTTTGTGTTGTGGCCTCATCCATTGCACTTGCGGTTCTGCTCAAGCTTCTTAGCAGGCTGGTGCTGAAAGTCCTAAAGCTATAGGCTTCCTATACGCTGATTTGCGCGGAATGTGGAAGAAGGACGGAGATTTTTTCCAGCAGGGATGAGGCATCTTTCATCAGGCTGAGCGAAAAGTCTGCTGCTTCTTCCTTGTACTTTGCGCTTACGTATATGGTGCGGCTTTGCTTGGGGAAGAGGAAGCGAAAGCTTTTTCTTTTGCTGTGGGAAATCTTTGCATCGCTCAGGTTGGAAAGGCAGAAGCACTGCTCCTTGTTGTCCATGTCTCCTGCCATCCTCTGGATTGCAAGGCGCAGTATGTTGTCCGTGGGAAAGACGTAAAAATACAGCGCGTCCTCGCAGAAGACAAGAAGCCCCGCAAGTTCGTTCTGGCCGGGCGGTGGTTCAAGCTCAAAGGCTTCGAAGACCCTGCGGTAGGCGGTTAGCGTTGCAAATTCCACGGACTGGACTTCCTTTCCTGTCATCTCCTTAAAGTGGTCAAAGAATTTTTTTCGCGCAATTTCTGTATTGTCTTTGGAAAACATACAAACTCCTTTCTTCTAGATGTTCCAGTCACCCTTCTTTTCAGGATTGTTAAGGTCGTCAATCGTTATGCCAAAAAGATAGTTGTGGATTAGGGTGTTCATGTTTTCCCACATCCAGAGGGTCTTGCAGTTTTTTGCCTTGGGACACTTGTTGGGGGTATCGTTAAGGCAGGAAACTGGCGCAAGGGAATCTTCCGTAAGCTCAAGGATTTCACCCACCGTGTATTCGGTTGTCTTTTTGACCAGTCTGTAGCCACCTGACTTTCCCCGTTTGCCTTCCAAAAGCTTTGCCTTTGTGAGCATGGCGACGATTGCCTCGGCATATTTAAGCGAAATCTCTTGCTTTTCGGAAAGCTCTATGAGTGGAACGTATTCGTCCTTATCGTGAGTGCTTAATTCAAGTATGATTCGCAGTGCGTAGCGTCCACGGGTTGAAACCAACATCTTTTTACCTCCCTTCCATTATAGCACATTATTTCATAAAATCCTACAGAAAAAGCATGAAAAAAAATCACTGATATGGAAATCTGTTGACAAAATGGGCATTTCCGCTTATTCTGGTATTATCTTGTAAATATCCTATAAAAAAGATAGGTTTTATTTTTGACAAATGGAGGCTTTGGATATGGGTACTTTGTTTACGTCGGCAACACAGATTATTGGAAAAACTCCGCTTTTGGAAGTTTCTAAGCTGGAAAAGAAGCTTGGACTAAAGGCGCGTCTTCTTGTAAAGCTGGAATATTTTAATCCGGCTGGAAGTGTTAAGGACAGGGTTGCACTTGCAATGATTGAGGATGCGGAGAAAAAGGGTACCCTAAAAAGCGGTGCTACTATTATTGAGCCTACTTCCGGCAATACAGGTATTGGACTGGCGAGCGTTGCTGCTAGCAAGGGCTACAAGGTTATTCTTACCATGCCAGAGACGATGAGCGTGGAAAGACGCAACATACTCAAGGCCTATGGTGCGGAGATTGTGCTTACGGACGGAGCTTCTGGCATGAAGGGCGCAATTGCCAAGGCTGATGAGCTTAACAAGGAAATTCAGGGTTCCGTGATCCTTGGGCAGTTTGACAATCCTGCAAACCCAGAAATCCACTTTAATACGACCGGCCCGGAGATTTGGGAGGATGCAGGCGGAAAGGTAGACGCTTTTGTAGGCGGTGTGGGAACTGGCGGTACTGTTACCGGAACAGGCAAATTCCTTAAGTCAAAAAATCCTGCGGTAAAAGTAATTGCGGTAGAGCCTGCAACTTCACCGGTGCTGACAGAAGGCCACGGCGGAAGCCACAAGATTCAGGGAATTGGTGCTGGTTTTGTCCCAAAGGTTCTTGATACAAAGGTTTACGACAAGGTTGTTCCTGTTGACAATGAAAAGCCTTTTGAGACTGCAAAGCTTCTTGCAAAGACAGAAGGAATCCTTGTGGGCATTTCTTCCGGGGCTGCACTCTACGCTGCCATTGAACTTGCAAAGAGCGATGAATGGGCAGGAAAGACAATCGTTGCCCTGCTGCCAGATTCAGGTGACCGCTACTATTCAACGGCACTGTTCGGAGACTGATTTTAGCATATTCTGGTGCGGCAGCTGGGATGCATTTTGCTAAAAGTTCGGCTGCCGACCAAAATCGCAAAATTTGGGCAATTATTTGATTTTTTTCTATTGAAAAAAAAGTCGCGCTGTGCTAGTACTTTGCTTATGCAAAAAAAATCACGCGGCGCATTGCCCATGGTTCAGCTGGCACTTCCTCTTGCGGGGGAGCAGCTGCTTAGGATTGTAGTTTCTCTTGTAGACACCTTCATGCTTAGTACGTATTGCGAGGAGGCTGTTGCTGGCGTTGGCCTTGTTTCGCAGTACATATTTTTTCTTCAGATTCTCTTTAACATAGTCGTAATTGGAAGCTCCATAGTCTTGGCCCAGTATCTTGGCGCAGAGCGTTCAAAGGAAGAGCTTAACAATATTGCCAAGGCAAGCGTAATAATGGTCCTGCTTTTGGCGGTTGTGCTTACCCTTGCTGTCTTTTTTGGAACCCCACTCCTGCTTGGCTGCTACAAGCTGGAAGACAGAGTGCGCTCTTTTGCAAGCGAGTATTTCCTTATATTTGGCGGTGCGGGGGCAATCTTTAACGCGGTAAGCCTTTTGCAAAGTTCAATTCTCCGCTGCTACGGCTATACAAGGCAGACTCTTGTTGTTACCCTTGTGGCAAACCTGATAAATGTTGTGGGAAACGCGCTTTCCCTTTACGGATGGTTTGGGCTTCCTGTTCTGGGTGTTCCTGGCGTTGCAGGGGCGTCACTTCTTTCTACGGCTGTTTCTTGTGTGATTCTAGGTTTTATGATTAAGCGCAGAAAAGACATCTGTTTTAACTTGGAAAAGCTTTTTTCTGTTCCTAAGAGGGTTTTTGCCACGATTCTTAGGGTTGGAATTCCAACTGCCGGTGAAAACCTTTCCTACAATGTTTCGCAGATTTTTATTATGGCAATGATTTCTTCCCTTGGAACTTATGCCATGGATGCCCAGGTCTACACGAATACCCTTGCCCGCTTTGTCTTTATTATTGCAATAGGAATTGGGGCTGCGGTTCAGATTAAGACCGGCTACTATGTTGGCGCGGGTGAAAGTGAGACTGCATACAGGAAGGTCTTTAAGTACGGTCTTTGCGCAACCTGTGCAAGCGTTTTGCTTGTCCTACTTTTGAATCTTGTGAAGGGGCCTGCGATTGGCATTTTTACCAAGAACGAGGAAATTATTGGAATGGTAAGCAAGGTTCTTATTATTTCCATACTGCTGGAATTTGGACGCTCTCTTAACCTAATTTATGTTGGTGCGCTAAAGGGGGCAGGGGACATCCGCTTTCCGGTTCTTTACGGAATGTTTTCCAACTGGTGCATAATGGTTTTTGGTGCCTGGATTTTGGGCATTAAGCTGGGTTACGGAATATATGGCTGCTTCTTTGGCATTGCCCTTGACGAGACTACGAGAGGATTTGTAATGCTTCTGAGGTGGAAGAGCAAACGCTGGATGACAAAGGCTCTGGTTTGAGCGGACTTTGCGATTTAGGCACGGCAGGCAATGGAGGGGCGGCGTAGCCGTTCCGAAGGAATGGAGCGGGTAGGGCCCCGCGGAACCCCGGAACTGCCACCTACAAGGCCACTTTCCCTTTGCGGTTGAAATGAAGCGAATCAAAAGGAAAGCGCCGCAAGAAAATTAAAATTCATTAATTGAAGCTTTCTTCGGACAGGTCACAGCCTGCAACGTGGTAGCTTATTCCCGTGCCTTCAAAAACGTATTTTTCTTCTCCATAGATTATTGCCAGACGGTTTTCGTAGGGGTTCTTAAAGTAGCCGCATACCACAACCTGGTAGGCCTTTTCGTCCTTTGCGCTTGCGACCGTCTTTGACTTTCCTGCGGGGTTTTTTACGCGTATCTGGTAGTCGATTTTTCCAAGCCAGTCATCTTCGCCGTCCTTGGTTTTGTTCTGGATGTTTGCGGTGCAGCTGTAGCCGTCTTTTGTGGGGAACTGAAGGAATTCACTGTCTGCCTGGATTATGCCGTACTTTTGCATTGCGCTTTTGAGTTCCGCCTTTTTGTTGTTGAGTGAAATTAGGAAGGTTGTAAGGGTTGCCATGCTGTCTTGCTCGCCAGTCCAGTTTTCCGTGTCGTCTTTTGTTGTCCAGAGAATTTTGTCTGTTACAAGGTCCTGTATTATATACTGGATGATTGTGCCACCGCGGCCGTCTACGTCTTCTTCCAAGGAGTATGCCATCTTGCCGTCTTTTGAAAAGCCGAAGATTCTGAAAATGGGGAAGGTGTAGCATGTGCTGCCGACTTTTGAGCGGTGGTTTGCAAAGGGATCAAAGCCTTGGGGCGGAAGGATTTCTGATGAAGCGTTTACAGGCTCTGCCGCTTCTGCCGCTTCTGCGATGTCCGTGTCTAAAGAGTCTGTTCCTTCTGCAGCGGATGCATCTTCTGCCAAAGCGTTTGCCGTAGAGCCTTGGGATGAACTTTCTGCTTTGCCTGCATTTGTGGAGCCTGCAAGTTCCACCAAGTCTGTTGAAGAAGATTCTGTTTTTTCTGCTGCCCCATCATTGCTTGAGCTTGTGCCGCCTTGCTTTTTGCTGCAACCCGTCTGCAAAAGAGATGCGGATGCAATAAGTGCCAGAGCCATTGCCATGCCTGCTATGCTTACAAGTGCATTTGCATTTGCCTTTGCCTTTGATCTTTGCATGTGTTTCTCCTTGTAAAAAAATACCCGCCCCTACAAAGATGAAGGAGCGGGTGGTTTGCCTTAGGTTTTGCCTTAGTTTTTGCTGTTAGGCGTTCAACCTCTTTTCAAGGTCATCGAGACATTCTGAAAGTTCTTTTGGCAAGTGCTTTCCGAACTTTGGATAGTGGTTCTCGCGAATATCCTTAATTTCCTTGAGCCATCCTTCCTTGTCAACCTTTGTGATTTCTGGAAGAACTTTCTTGTAGTAGTCTGCAAGGCCGTCTGTGTTGAGTGCGCCTTCTTTTGGCATATAGCCGATTGGTGTGTCAACAAAGTTGTCTTTTCCGTCGCAGCGGTCAAAAATCCATGCGAGTACGCGGCTGTTGTCGCCGTATCCTGGCCACATGAATCCTCCTGGGAGGTCTGCATTGTTTTCGTCCTTGCGGAACCAGTTAACGTAGAAGATCTTAGGAAGCTTGTCCTTGTCCTTTGCAGCGGCACCTACGTCGATCCAGTGCTGGAAGTAGTCGCCCATGTTGTATCCGCAGAATGGGAGGATTGCGAACGGGTCGCGGCGGATCTTTCCAACTTCTGCTGCGTTGATTGTAGATGCAGCTGTAATTTCTGAACCTACGATAGAGCCAAGGAATACACCGTGGTTCCAGTTGCGTGCCTGGTGAACAAGCGGGATTGTAGATGGACGGCGGCCACCAAAGAGGATTGCGCTGATCGGTACGCCTTTTGGATCTTCCCAGTCAGATGCAATGCAGGGGCACTGTTTTGCAGGAGCTGTAAAGCGTGCGTTGGGGTGTGCAAATTCTTCGCCCTTAGGAGACTTGTCCTTTGGAAGAGCGTCGCGTGTCTGACCCTTCCAGTCAACAAGCTTGCCCTTTGCAGGATAGCCAATTCCTTCCCACCAAACGTCGCCGTCTTCTGTAAGTGCGCAGTTTGTAAAGATTGTGTTCTTTTCTGCAGAGATAAGAGCGTTCTTGTTGCTTTCTGCAGATGTTCCCGGTGCAACGCCAAAGAAACCTGCTTCCGGGTTGATGGCATAAAGTCTGCCGTCTTCGCCGTACTTCATCCAGGCAATGTCGTCGCCAACAGTCTCGACCTTCCAGCCAGGGATTGTAGGAATAAGCATGGCAAGGTTTGTCTTACCGCAAGCAGACGGGAATGCGCCTGTAACGTACTTAACTTCGCCCTGTGGGTTTGTAAGCTTAAGGATAAGCATGTGTTCTGCAAGCCAGCCTTCCTTGCGTGCAAGAACTGTAGCAATGCGGAGGGCAAAGCACTTCTTTCCGAGCAATGCATTTCCACCGTAGCCTGAACCGTAAGACCAGATGAGTCCTTCTTCCGGGAACTGAGAAATGTATTTGTGCTCAACGTCTGCGCAAGGCCAGATGCCGTTGTCGCTTTCGCCATTGTTGAGTGGCTTACCAACAGAGTGGAGGCATGGAACCCAGTCGCCGTCTGTGCCAACGTACTGCCATACCTTTTCGCCTGCGCGGGTCATGATGTCCATGTTAAGAACAACGTACTCTGAGTCTGTAAGCTCAATACCGTATTTTGCGATTGGTGAACCGAGAGGTCCCATGCAGAACGGAATTACGTACATTGTGCGGCCGTGCATACAACCTGTGTAAAGACCCTTCATTGTTGCCTTAAGCTCTACAGGGTCAATCCAGTGGTTTGTTGGACCAGCATCTTCTTCCTTTACTGAAGAAATGAATGTGCGTCCTTCTACACGGGCTACATCGCTTGGAAGTGAACGGAACAAAAAGCTGTGCGGCTTTTTTGCAAGAGGAGTTGCAAGACCTTTGTCTACGCAAATCTTCATCAAGCGGTCATATTCAGCTGTGGAACCGTCAACGACAACAACATTGTCTGGTTCGCACATCTTAACACATTCTTCAACCCATGCCTTAATTCCGGCATGTTTAATGTCAGAAACGTTCATTAAAAACTCCTTGCTGTAAGGAATGTTTGGCGCAACGGTTGCTTTACAACGTAACATAGCCGTTTTTGCCTTTTTGCAATCCTTTGGCAAGAATTATATACCAAACTTTATTTATTTTCAACCGTTTGGACCCTCTTTGGGCTTTTTCAGAAGGGCTTAGTTTGGCTTCTGACTGGCATTTTTTTTGACGGTGATTTTCCGGACGAACTTTTGTAGGCTCTACCATTTTGTGCCATGGCTAATTCGACCGGACAGGCCTTTGCGCCACCGCCGTTCCGCCCTTCGCTAACGCTCATACCGCCCTTCGGCCGGTACTGCCGGGGCTCCATGGCGGCGTACGACCTTGGAAAATCCATCCTTGGATTTTCCAAGGTATTGCAGAATTGCGTAGCAATTCTGCATGTTGCTAAGCCGCCCCTCCATGGGCTTTTTACGCTTTTTCAAGTACAAAAAAATCCCTCCATGGATTTTCCAAGGATTGCAGAATCGCTGCGCAATTCTGCATGTTGCTAAGTCGCCCCTCCATGGCTCTGTAATGGTTGCTATTCTGTGTTATAGTTATTTATTCTACTAGAAAAAAATCTAATTCTCCTGTAGAATATAATGGATGGCTAATGATGAAAGTATAGAAAGAAGGAGACTTCTTCTTTCGAAAATAGCACAATTCAGACTTTTTGATGATGATTTTATGTCAAAAGTTTTTGAGGATGACATTGAAGCTACAGAGCTTCTTTTAAAAATCATTTTGCAAAGGGATGATTTAAAAGTAACAGAATCAAAAGGCCAAGTTTGGATAAAAAATTTGATTGGTCGTTCTGTTAGACTTGATATAAAGGCTAGGGACAAGGCGGGTAAACTTTATAATATTGAAGTTCAGCGAGCTGATGAAGGGGCAGGGGAGAAAAGGGCTAGGTATTATAGTGCTGTTTTGGATGCAAATACCCTTTTGCCACGGCAGAATTTTAAGGATTTGCCTGAGACCTATGTAATCTTTATTACAGAGCATGATGTTTTAAAAGGAGGCTTGCCGTTATATCATATAAATCGGACTGTTAAAGAAAATGGAATGATTTTTTGCGATGAATCAAATATAATATATGTAAACGGAGAGTATCGTGGTGAAAATGATATTGGAAAACTGATGCATGATTTTTCATGTGCAGATCCTGATGAAATGCAGTTGGGGCTTCTTGCTGAAAAAACAAGATATTTCAAGAAAGATGAAAAAGGAATTAGGCGTATGTGTAAGATTATGGAAGATTTTGCAGAAGAAGAAAAAGAAGCGCTAAAGGCTCAAATTGCTGTTGAATTATTGGAAGACGGGACTTTTTCTATTCCAAAAATTGCGGAAATATCTAAACTTTCTGAGAATAAAGTAAAGGAACTTGCGGAAAAGATAAAAGCTGCAGTTTGATAGCAAAAACTTTTAATGGGACTGTCCATTCCCGTTGAACAGCCCCATTTGCCAAACAGCCTTCTGTCTACTTCTTCCTTATGGGAATCCAAAGCTCGCAGAACAAGCCTGGGCGGCTTTTTGGACTAGCAACGTCAAAGTAAAGCTCGTAGTCTGTTTCGTCTGCGGCCTCGTAGCCCATCTGCGGAAGGAATTCCTTGTAGAACTTTGCCCAGGTGTCGCGGATGCAGTCTGCGTCCTTACCCATGCAGTCAAAAACAACATAAGTTGCAGGCTTTACGTCCCAGAGAGAAAATCCCGCCTGCTTCATCTTTTCAAGGTCAAAGTCGGCGGTGTCCTTGTCTATGGGAATGCCTATCCCGTAGTCAAAGCTTTCTGAGCCAGCTTTTGTTGGCGTGCAAAGTCCGTAAAGGTCTCTCGTGCCTTCTTTCCTAAGCATGCGGGCAGGCGTGAGCATCTTCTTTTCCTCTACTTCTCCCCAAAAATCTGCAACTTCGTGGTTGTCGTCATCATTGATTATTTCGTTCCTAAAACTTCTTACCAGGGCAAGAAACTTTTTTGCCTCTGCCTCTACGATTCTGTAGTCCATAGACTTTCCCCCTTCAACGGTTAGTTTGATTACAAGAGGGTTAAAGAGGACGAGCCTTGTGGATTCCTCTCGTGCAAGCTTGGGTGCAACCCCGTGGAAGCGGGTAAATGCCTTTGTAAAACTTTCCGGTGTTTCGTATCCGTACTTGAATGCAATGTCCGTAATCCTGCCGCCAGTTTCCACAATTTCCCTTGCGGCCAAAGACAGCCTGCGGTTACGGATGTAGGCATTTGCGGTCATACCCGTAAGAAAGCTGAATGCCCTGTGAAACTCGTAGCTTGAGCTGTACACACTTTTTGCCACGTCTTCATAGTTAATCTCTTCCAGCAGGTGGGCTTCCATGTAGTCAATTGCCCTCTGCATCGCCGAAATCCATTCCATCCCGTCTTCTCCTTGCCTCTTGTATAACTGCATTATAGGGGCAATCTGTTGTGGCTGCATTTCCCATCTTGCGGAATTTTGTCAGCTTGCATTTCTAGTTCCAGGCGCATAAGTTCAAAATCATCCTGGGTGATTGCATACTTTTTCATGTCCACATGGTCGTCTGTAAAGACAAGCCCTTCCGCTTCAAGCTTTTCCCTTTGGGCAAGGCTTCCCCCGAATGCAAAGCTTCCGGAACAATAGCCCTTTGCGTTTACAACCCTGTGGCATGGCGTAAAGGAATTGCTTGGATTTTTATGCAGGGCATTCCCCACGTAGCGGCGCAAGTTACAGTTACCGACAAGGGCTGCAATCTGCGAATAAGAGGCAACCTTCCCGCGGGGAATAAGGCGGACTGCGGCATAAATTCTTTCTGCAAGACTAAAAACTTTCATCTAATAAATTATAGCACACATTTCTTGCCAAGTGCTTGACTTTTAACCTATTAGTTGAATACTTCTTAAGCAGGAGTTGCGGAATGAATTTTAGTCCAAGCGAAGAAGAAATCAATTTTGTAAATGATGCACTGCGAAAGTTCAACGACGAAAAGGTTGGCCCGGACAATCACCTTCTTTTGAATATTGTGGAATACGATAAAGACAAAAATGTAATTGCAGGAATTTTGGGCGGAACCTATTGGGGCTGGATGCACATAGACATTCTTTGGGTTGATTCAAAATACCGCAAGCAGGGGCTGGGGTCAAAACTGTTGCAGGCGGCAGAATCAGAAGCAAAAAAGCGGGGCTGCCATTCCGTACACGTAGACACAATGTCGTGGCAGGCTCCAGACTTCTACAAAAAGCATGGCTACAAAGTCATTGGCCAACTAAATGATATTCCGTTGGGAAATAAAAAATTTCATCTTATAAAGAATTTTAATTAAAACGTTTGCCATTAACGTTGTTTCATTCTGAGCTTGACTCAGAATCTCAAATTACGATATTGAAGAGAGATGCCGAATCTAGTTCGGCATGACAGCTTTTTATGTTAATGACATTGGTAATAAAAACGATTGCTGTTTTTTATCTAAGACTGCTTTCTCCCTTCTTGAGCTTCCTCTTGTTTTTGTACATTTCCTTGTCCGCACGGTCAAAGATTTCCGAAAAGAGGTTGTCTGTTTCCGGGGTGTATTCTGCCATGCCGGATGCCAAGATTGGACCTGCCCCCGATTTTAGGTTGCTCTTAACCTGGGAATGCAAAGCTTCCATTAGCATCTTTCTGTTTATATAGTCGTTGCCCCTTAGGAAGACAACAAATTCATCACCACCAAACCTGAACACCGGGCTGTGGACAAATGTGTCGCACAAAAGCATCGCTGATTTTTTGATGTATTCATCACCAGCAACATGGCCTTCCGTATCGTTTATCTTCTTTAAATTGTTGGCATCACACACAACAAGTCCAAATGGCAGGTAATCCATTCCGTTGTCTATGTTTGCCTGGACTGATTTTTCAAGTTCATTGTATGCGGTCTTGTTTTTTACACCCGTAAGTTCATCGCGCCTTGCAAGTTCCTTTTCCGTATTCAGTTCCTTAAGGTGCTGCTTTTCTTTTTTTACTTCATTATCTATGTTTTCAATGCCAAAGATGTAGTGTTTTCCATCGGCTGCCTTTCGCACTGTCATCCTTACATAATGCGTTTTTTTGAATGCCATAATGCGGTATTCGGTGCTGCATCTTTTCTTATCCTTAAGGGTAGAGATTATATGGTCCCTGTCAATAAATGCAAGCACAATGTCTTGGTCGTTTTTATGAACAATCTTTGAAATGTCATTCTTGGAGTCTGCAAAAAAATCATCACCGGATTTCTGCATGTCCAGATGACCGTAAATATTCCTGCATTCGTAACTGATGTAGCTGGAGTCTTCTATGCTAACATAATATATTACGTCGTAGTTTACGGCAAGAAGTTCCGCAATCTGGCTAAAGGTAACGTGTTTCTTCTGATTTTCCAGCCGCATGTTCTTGGCGGTAATCTCGTCATCTATATCCTTTCCGTAAAGGATAACGTGCATTTCATCATTCGTCCGCATCACCGTAAACTGAAAGAGCCTTGGCTGCCCGCAAACCATTACCCTGTACTTGTATGAATATGACTTTTTATCGTCCAGGTTCTTTTGCATCGTCTCTTTGCTGTGCATGGTCTTTGCAAATTCCCTGTCGTCGGGATGCACATATTTTTCTATGTTTGTCCGGGTTTCGGTGTAGAAGTCCCGGTTTTTTATGGGAACGTTCATGGAGTCATATTTCTGGTTCGTAGAAAATTCCAGGAATTCACCAGTCTTTATATTTATGTAGTACAAGGCCTCGTAATCTTCCGCCAGACTTGTTGCAATGTGGTCATAGATTTCTTTTTCCCTCATCTCACCGGCTTCAACAAAGGAATGAATCACGCAGATTCCTATTAAAAGCCCCATGCCATAAAATGGATAGTTTGAGTTGAGTATCTGTAGCACAAGGAATATGTTCATTACAAGGCAGGTTGTGCCGACCGCTATGTGCCGCACTTTGTTTCCGCCGCTTGATTTGCATGCTATATAGAACATATATATTGTAGTCAGCGTATATAGTGCCAGCTGAAGGATAAAAGATGTATGCCTTCCCGGCTCCGTTATGTATTCATGTTCTGCATTAAAATAAAAAATCAAGGGGTGAAAGGGGTTGACTATAAGGTGTATAAGCCCAATCGCGAATAGAATCCATTGCACTTTGATAAAGATTTTGCTTAGCCGCCCCTTTTTGTTCAGGTAGGCAACAATATAGCGTATCCACGTAACTATGGTCAGGAACAAAAATGCAAAGTAGAGGGTGCAGTCCCAATACAAGAAAGCTAATACAGTGTCGTTGCTGCGGTAGTCGAACAAAATTCCCCATATTATATCCGTAATAAAGTAGCAATTTGCCGCCGTAAGAAAATAGCTGTAGCGTATGGCTGTAAGATGTTCGGACTTCTTCTCTTTCTTATCTTTTGAATAGATTTTGAAATGCCTGAGAGGTTCATGGTTTATTATGATATTGAGTATAAATGCAAGCACACTTATGATTGAGTAAGACATTTTGCTGTCAAAGTCCTCCAGGTCTTGGGCAATCCGCTTCCAGTTTGCATATTTGGCCTACATGCCTTTTCTTAATTATACATTATATATGTACAATTTGGCAAATAAAATAATGGCGATGTTTTTTTGTAAATTTTGTGTTTTTTTACAATAAAAAAAGTGATTTTTTGTATTTTTTGATGATTGAATTGTGATATTTTAGATTCATCAAGGAGATTGCCATGAGCCAAAGCCAGAATAAATATAATAGAACGCTGCTTGCCTGCTATCTTGGATTTATAACACAGGCTGTTACAGCCAACTTTACGCCGCTTTTGTTTTTGATGTTCAACAAAACTTATGACGTAACGCTTGGAAAAATAGCCCTTATTCCTGCGGTGTTTTTTATAACCCAGCTTGTTGTAGACATAATCTGCGCTAAAGTGGTGGATAAAATTGGCTACAGAAAATGCATTGTAACATCATGCCTGTGTTCTGCCATTGGTCTTATTCTGCTTGCATTCTTGCCGGAATTTTTTGCTGAACCCTTTGTTGGAATAATCGTGAGCGTTGTTGTGTATGCCATTGGAAGCGGTCTTGTTGAAGTGCTTGGCAGCCCCATTGTGGAGGCATGTCCCTTTGAACACAAGGAAGCGGTTATGAGCCTTTTGCATTCGTTTTACTGCTGGGGCTCCGTTGGGGTAATTATTGTTTCTACGCTTTTCTTTAGGTTCTTTGGCATGGACAAGTGGAAAATCCTTTCCTGCATTTGGGCTTTAATACCGCTTTTTAACATCTACAATTTTTTAGTCTGTCCAATTGAACGGCCCAACAACGGCGAAAAAGGGATGGGGCTTGTGGCTCTGTTCAAGCTGCCGCTTTTTTGGGTGGCAATAATCCTTATGGTTTGCGCGGGGGCTTCGGAGCTTTCTATGGCACAATGGGCTTCTGCGTTTGCGGAGTCGGCTCTTGGTCTTTCCAAAAACATAGGCGATCTTGCAGGCCCTTGCCTCTTTGCCGTTTCTATGGGAACAATCCGTGCAATCTTTGGAAAGTTTGGCCACAGAATAAACCTTATGCGCTTTATGATTTTTTCTGGAATTTTGAGCGTTGTAAGTTATTTGCTGGCTTCCCTTTCTAAGCTTCCGGTGCTTGGTCTTTTGGGCTGCGTCCTCTGCGGTTTTTCGGTAGCAATAATGTGGCCCGGAACAATAAGCATTTGTTCTCCAAGAATTCCCAAAGGCGGAACTGCGCTTTTTGCAATGCTTGCAATGTCTGGCGACTTGGGTGGCGCGGCAGGCCCTGTTCTTGTGGGGAACATTTCTCAGATTTTTGGCAACAACCTTAAGAAAGGCCTTTTGGTGGGAAGCATCTTTCCCCTTGTCTTGATAGCGATGATTCTACTTATTGCAAAATCTGAATCTAAGGAATCACTGATTAAGCCAGAGTGATGTCATTACTGGACTTGGCACGATGCCATAAGTCAGCGTTTCCCTAAAAGGTGGCAGCGGTATTTTTTGCGGAATAATTCATTTTGTTCAGCTTTCTGCAGACGTTTGGTCCGGGTAGTCCCAGAATTTGCCCTTGTGGAAATTTTCATTCCCCAAAGGCTTTGCGGTAAGTTTGAACATTACGCAACCGTCCGGGCAGACTATTGTCTTTGAATACTTTCCGTCTCCGCCAAGATTTTCCAGGTCTCCGCCGCTTCTTACGGCTTCCATAAGCGGGTAAAGCATCATCATGGTTTTGGAGCAGATGCCAAATCCGTCTTTGTTAACAGGGCAGCCGTAAGTGCATGTGTATTTGTCCCCAACTTCCTCCCCGTTGCGGCAGTAGCGCTCGGTGCGCTCTCCGTGCAAAAATCCTGTTACTTCAACGGTAAACTCGTATTCTTCGTCATACCATTTTTTCATGGCGGCTTTTACCTTGCGTTGGTTGCAGTTCTGCAGACGCGTATTCCGTCGTCGCTGTAGCGGTAGTTGCGGTAGTTGCTGTAGCGGTTGAATGTGCGGCAGTAGATGTCTGCGGAAAGGTAGGAACCGCTTTTTTCTATGCGCCCGTTCTTCTTGTCCGGCTCTGTAGCTCCTGTAGGGTCTGTCTGCTCTTCTTCCGTGTAGGGCTCGTTTCTGTTGCTCCAGTCCCAGCACCATTCCCAGACGTTGCCCGCCATGTCGTAAAGTCCCCATGCGTTGGGCTGCTTGCCCTTTACCTCATGAATCTTTTTGCCGCTGTTTTCCCTGTACCAAGCGTATTGGCCAAGGATAGAACTGTCGTCCGTACCTGCCCAGAGGCTCTTTTCCGAACCATCTGCGCCTGCACATGCCGTGTATTCCCATTCAGCCTCGGTTGGAAGCCTGTAGCCGTTTACCGAAGTGTTCATTATGATAGCGTCCCATTCCTTGCTTCCGTTTTTTGGACCGCAGAAACGTCCTGCGTTTGCGTCGGCACCTTCAACTATGCCCTTCCATTCGCGGGGGTCCGTTACTCCGTCCATGGAAAATGCTGGCTCAAGACCTTCCGCAATGCTCCTTAGGTTGCAGTAGACCACCGCATCGTAGGAACTTACGTAGTAGGCCGGGTAGTTGTCTCCAATCCCAAGCTTTTCTGACGGCTGGGAACTTCCGAATATGCAGTAGGCCTTGTATTCTGCCTGGGTAAGTTCGTGGTCGCTCATGTAGATGTCGTGGGTGAGTTTTACCTGATGAGCCGGTTTTTCAAATTTGTCTCCTGCCTTGCTTCCCATCTTAAAAGTTCCCGCGGAAATCCTTACAAAACCTTCCGGCGTATTGTCCTTCTTTTTTTCTTCCTTCTTTTTGCATGAAACTAAAAGCAAAAGTATACTTGCTGCAAGGACAATGGAACTAAAAACCGATCTTTTCATCAAAAACTCCTTTGAATAAAAGTGATAGTTAATTGTACACTTAAATTTCCATTTTGTCCACTTTTTGTTTTCAAGGGAGGCCCTTGGACCCCGGACTTGGAGGGGAGGAAAACCTCTACTCGGAAGCGGGTTTTCCTGCTTGAAACTTCGTTGCAAGTTCCCCCTCCAAACCTCCCTACCTTTCCAGCACCGCTTAGGGGCTAGCCCCTAAGAACCCCAATTTTCAACATTTGTTTTTTGGAGATAAAGAAATCAGTTTTGGGTGCAGCGGAAGGCAAATTCGTCTGAAAAACCGCATTGGAGCGGAACGAGCGTAGCGAGTTAATTTCCTATTCCGCGACACCGCGGGTTTTCAGACGAATTTGCCTGGGAGCGGAACCCAAAACTGATTTCTGTTCTGGTGGCAAAGTGTCAATTGTTAAATTTGATGCGTTTTGCTATACTGTGAAAATGGAATTTGGGATAGCATATTTGACGGAGCAGATAATTGCCTACATAGGAAACAAGCGCAAGCTGCTTACTCTTATCTACAAGGCCATGCAGGAATGCGGGGCCAGCTTAAAGCCGGGGCTTAAGTTTTTTGATGCTTTTTCGGGCAGCGGGGTAGTATCCCGCTTTGCAAAGTCTTTGGGCTTTGAGGTTTTTAGCAACGACTGGGAATATTATGCAAAGATAATCAACACGGCATTCCTTACGGTTGGCAAGTCCGACATAAAAAAGATTTTTGGCTCAGAAGAAAAGTTTTGCTTGCTGCTAAAAAAGATAAATTCCCTTCCTGCGCCTGCAAAGAAAAAGCAGTTCATTGCAAAGTATTACGCCCCAAAGGAATTCAGCATAGAAAAGGCAGACTTTAGAACCGAGCGCCTTTTTTACACCAGGCAGAACGCCCTTAACATAGACAAAATCCGCAACTATATAGAAGAAAATTATCCTTCCCATTCTGAGGACAAAAGCGTCTTAAAGGCCCGTTCCCTGCTTCTTGCCCTTTTGCTTTACGAGGCGGCAACCCACACCAACACATCCGGGGTTTTTAAGGCCTTCCACAAGGAATTCGGCGGGCATGGAAAAGATGCACTAAAGAGGATTCTAGCCCCCATCGAGCTGCACTTTCCCCAGCTGATTGACTCTGATTTTCCCTGCCACGTCTTTAAGGAAAATGCCAACGAGCTTGCCAAGGACTTGCGCGGCATAGACATTGCCTACCTTGACCCGCCATACAACCAGCACCAGTACGGCAGCAATTATTTTATGCTTAACACAATTGCCAAGTGGGACTTTATAGCCCCTTCCCTGGAACTTAACGAAAGCGGCAGGCTAAGGGAAAAGGCCGGAATCCGCCACGACTGGGTTCAGACACGCTCTCCATATTGCAGCAAGGCAGACGCCACTCAGTATTTTGCAGACCTTGTGCAGAACCTGGATGCAAAGTATATACTGGTAAGCTATTCAACGGACGGAATCATTCCCTTTAGCGCAATGTGCGAAATTTGCATGAAGAAAGGCTACGTTTCCGTTGTTACAAATGAATACACCACTTACCGGGGCGGCAAGCAAAGCAACAAGAGGCAGAATAGCGACATTGAATTCATCCTCTGCATAGACACTTCAAGAAAGTCCAACAAAAAGTCGGCAGAAGAGATAGAGGCAATCTTTGCAAAGAAGGAACTCTTGCTTTTGTTCAGGCAGCGCTTTTGCAGGGAAAGACTAAAAAAAGCAAGCACAACTTCTTATTGCTCCAGTGACGGAAAGACATATTTGGAATTTGAAGTTTGCGGAAATAAAATTCAGGTGCAGACAGATGATTTTTTTGTGCTCAAGGAAAATTCACTTACGGAGACTCTTTCTGCATCAGAGGCAAAGGCCCTTTATTCACTTCTTTTACCATGTGCATGTGCAACAAAAGAAGAGGAACTTGGGGAACTATTGCAAAGGGTTGCGGAAAAAAATGACCTTTCATGCTCCTTTGCAAAGCTCATTCCTGCTACGCTAAAAAAGCTCGCAAGCAAAAAGAACCGCCTGGCCTTTGAAAAGTGGCTTGGCAAGGTAAGGGGCTTAAAATCCGCCAACCGTGACGCTTACAATTTAATAGAAGAAAAAATAAACCGTGTGGAAGAGATAGCCAAAATCCGCTGGGCCACTTGATGGGGAAGGCTTGTGCGTAGGAGAATAAAAAATGGGATATTTCTTAAATTCTATTCTAATAAAAAATGAAAGTAATTTTGAAAAAATTGAGCAACTGTATCATTCTATGGTTTATGCAGACTATGAATCATTGAAAAGAAAAAAATCCGGAAAAATATATGATACAGTCAGCATAAAATATTTTCCATTGGCACAAAATTCAGCTTTTTGTATTTACGATGAAAACAATGTTGAAATTCCCTCTGTTGCAAAAAATATTTCGTGCAAAATAAATGAAGAAGTCACGGAATACAAGGTTCTATGACTGACTTTTTAATCTGTTCAGTTGCAACATTTTATGACAATTGCTGAACAATTTGGTTTTACCATCGAAAATGCTCCAAGATTTACGGCCTTTGCTACGACAGAAGAAAGACTTTTATATCAGATGGACAACGAGCCAAGATACATGTTTGCTTATTTCAATTCTGATGGAAAAATAATCGGGTATTATTCTCTTCTGATGCAAGACAAAGGTGAATGCGAATTAAGTAACCTTTGCGTTCTCCCTGAATATCGACATAAGAAAATTGGACAGAAACTACTAAAAGATGCTTATAGCAAGGCGGAAGCTCATAATTGCACTAAAATCAACATTTCACAGGAATTTGAAAGGAATAAGCTTGCAAAGGCAATAGAAAAATTGTTTCATTCAATTCTAATAGATTCGGAGCTTCATATATCTGGGAAGATGGAAGAAGTTCTGCGTTAGTCGAAAAAAATGAGCCGGCAGATAAATATGAAATTACGAAAATCAATGATAATGATTATAAATTTTTTGAGCCGTACTTAAAAGTTGAGATTAAATCTGTTTATAAAGGAACAAAATACAGTGATACTTGTATTTCAGAAATGAAAGCAAAAACAATTCACTGATTTTTTATGGATTGAACTTTTGGGCGAAACGGAGATGCGGTAATGTTTTGCTAAACTCTGCTTGAAGAAGAAAAATTAAATGTCGGATAAGCTCCTGTTGCTGGGGAAATATGGTTCCAATTAGAAAAATGATAATTCGTAAGTTCTAGCTAATTCAGATTATTTTTATATTAGTAGGGTGGAAGTGTAAATATTAAGTCGTGTTTTGCCGATAAGAAAAGCGGAGGAGTGTTTCTCTTGAGGAATCGGTCAAAAATGGGCATTTTAAGAAAGGATAAGAAGTCCGGTTACGGGCATAAGGTTCGCTTTCCAATAGGTGCAAAACTTGCTCTTATCATTGGTTTTATAGTTTTGGTTTCTCTTGGCCTTGTAACATACCTTAACAGCTACTTTATAGGAAAGGATGTGCGCCGTACTGCAGAGGACGCGAATCTTTCCACCAACGTGCGCATTGCAAAGACAGTGGAGGACAAGCTTGCCATGGTGCGTTCGAGTGCCTTCCAGCTGCTGGACTTGTGCAATGTTGCGGGAAATTCCTCCCAGGCACTTGCATCCCAGGCTGAAATTTTCTTTTTTGAGCGCAATCCAGACATTGCTGCCATAAACATTCTTGGCTACGGGCGTGATGCTGAGCGCAACCAGAACATTGTGAACCAGCAGTTTTTTATTACCCACGAGGCGGATCCCTCAGTTCTTGATGTGTTTTTAAAGTCCGAGTCTGCCGTGGTACGCCGCTCCTGTGCAGGGGAAACCGTTGCAACCAATCCGTCTCCTTTTTTTGCCCTTCCAATGATGACTGTCTTTTTCCCATACAAGGAAAACGGCTTTGACCAGACCTGCGCAATCACATTCTCCCTGGATTCCATACTGGAAATTATAAGCTCCAATTCTACCAATACGAGCTTTTTGATAAACGATTCTGACGAGCTGCTTGTCCACCCTCTGTCCGAAAGGATTTTGCGGGGGGAAAGCATGAGGAATTATCCCCTTGTGCGCATAATGAGGGCCCAGAACAAGAACGGCAATGACACCAGGCAGATTCCCTTTGAAGACCCTGATGCACCGCCTTTGGGAGAATTTGTCTCTACATCGGTTATTGCTGAGGTTGCAGGAGAGAAAAAGCTTTTCTCGCTCAGCGCTCTTGCGGAAAAAGTATTTTCCTTCATTTCTAAGCATGATTTTCTCATAAAGCATTTAGGTTCCCTTGAAGTTTCCCACAAGGACTTTTACGGTGCCTACTGCAAGATTTCCGTGGGGGACATTTCCGTTCTTACTACGGTTCCCCTTGCCTATATCCTTGAAGGGGTAGAGACTACCAGGCGGAACAACATCTACCTTACGTTGGTTGTCTTCTTCCTTTCGATAATCGCAATCCTTTTCTTTGGCCGCTATGCCATTTCCCGTCATTTAAGGAGGCTGACCCTTACGGCAGACCAGATTCAGAGGGGCAACTTTGACATAGGGGACAAGCAGCTTAAAAAGCTAAGTTCCAACCGATGGGATGAAATTGGCGTATTGAACCAGAGTACCAAGGACGAGCTTGACTTTTTGAACACATTCGCCCGCTTTACCAACAAGAACGTTGCTAAAGCTATAGCCCGCAAGGAAATAGACTTTGAGCCTCACCTTAAGGACATAACGGTTTTCTTTAGCGACATCCGCGGCTTCACTTCCATTTCCGACGGCTTCAACAAGAGGTTCGGGGACAACTCTCCAAAGGAAATCATAAACTTTTTGAACGACTACATGGGCCGTATGGTTGAGTGCGTTTCTCTTAGCGGCGGCAACATAGACAAGTTTGAAGGGGACGCAATCATGGGCGTCTGGGGGCTTATGCGTGAGGATTCCCTTGACTTTGAGCATCTTCCAGAAGGAAGCCCGGCCCGTCTTGAGGCGGAAAAAAGCCACCTTGCCCACGTAAAGCAGGATGCCCTAAATGCTGTTACTGGAACTATAGCCATGCGCTATGCCCTGATGAAGTACAACAAGGATGCCATGGAGTACACGGCCAAGCACGAGACTGATGAAAAGGCTTCGTTCAAGCCCTATATCCGCATAGGCTGCGGCCTAAATACCGGTCGTGCCACCTGCGGAATCATGGGCGGTGCGGAGAAGATGGAATATACGGCTATCGGCGACTCCGTAAACTTTGCATCCCGTACGGAAAGCTCCAACAAGGTGTGCGGTACGGATATCCTCTTTACGGAAGCCACCTACAATATGCTCAAGGATGAATTCATCAGGAATCCGTCCAACAATTTTACAATCCGTGAGGACTATGCTCCATACGAGATTGTGGTTGAGCGCATACCGGTTGAGTTTGAAGTTAAGGGAAAAGGAATACAGCATTTTTACGGTGTGGTGAACATGCCCGCCTTTGACGTGGAGGCCTTCTTCCGCAGAGGAAACCCGAATTTTGTGGCTGACCCCGACTGCCTCAGGGCTGTTGGCCCGGAAGGTCCAAAAACTCTGGATGAAGTGCGCGACATGCTTGGAATTCCGACCCCTGATTTTGCAAAGGTTGATTTGAATGCAGAAGAAAACAAAGTCCAAGTCCGAAAATAAGGGCAAGGACAGGGATGCTTCAATTTTTCTCATACTGTTCATTCTGGCAGTGCTTTTTTGCCTTTTTGGGGCAACGCTGAATGCTTTTATGTTCTGTAAGAGCTTCTTCCGTTCCCTTACAAAGGTGAATGAGACTCCTATTGCTACGATAACTTTTAAATACAAGACTGCGGAAAGAAAATTTGCTGACAGGGTAATTTGGGACAGGCTAAGGCAGAACTCACCCCTCTACAACGGTGACACCATACATACGGAAAGCCTTTCGGAAGCAACGATTCATTTTACCGACGGAAACTCAATTGACCTTGCGGAAAACAGCATGGCCCAGGTTTTTATTACCGAGGACGGCATTGCTACGGCAAGCATAGGGGAAGGTAGTGCAACCGTTGACACCTCCGCTGCCGAGCACGGAATGTCCTTTAGCGTAAACGGCATGGTTGTTTCCGTAGAGCGGGGTTCAAGCGTTGCAACTGGCGGCAATCAGATTCAGGTGCTTTCTGGAAATGCCAGCGTTTCATCCGGCGGGGAGAATGTTTCCGTGGCGGAAGGTGAGGGCGTTTCCCTGGAGGAGGGCGGGGGAAAGAGTCAGATTGTCGTTACCAGCCCGGCCCCTTCTTCCAAGTTTTTCTATTTTGAGGAAGGGGATGCCAAGATTCCTTTTAGTTGGAAAGTTTCGGGGCAAGGAGTGCAGGGAGGACTTAGGCTTACCCTGGCGGAAGACCGCAACTTTACCCGCGAGGTGTTCACTTCGTCAAAAGACACGCTTGCTTCTGGTACGTCTGGTTCAGTGGAGGTTCCCCTTAAAAGCGGCGCTTACTATTGGAAGCTTTCCACAGCCTCTACAGGGCAGGTGATTACATGGAGTCGCCTGCAGGTCATTCAGTCTCTTCCTCCAAAGCTTCTGGTTCCGGTGGACAAGTATGCCTATTCATACAGAACCCAGAGCCCGGCAGTCCGCCTAATCTGGTCGGAAAGCGCAATGGCGGCTTCCTACAAGCTTGAAATTTCTGACAACAGTTCATTTACCCACCCTTATATAGAAACATCCGTGGATGGCACTTCCGCAATAATTTCCACGCTGGTAAAGGGCAACTGGTGGTGGCGCGTTACACCCTATTATTCCGTAAACCGCATCGGCTACGGAAAGACCAGCAAGACAGGCTTCTTTACGGTTGAGCAGAGGTCAAGAATGGAGGTTCCGGTCCTTGGTGTTCCTGCAGAAAACAGCACTGTCAACTCGACAGGGGAAAAGGGCGTGAATTTTTCATGGAAGGCAGATCCAGAGGCTGTTAGCTACACGATTATACTTTCGCGTGACCCCAACATTGGAGCGGATGCAAAGCGGATTGAAACGAATAAGAATTTCTTTGTCCTTCCTCCCGACGAAAAGCTTTCTGAAGGAAAGTGGTACTGGACCGTTGAGGCAACGGACAGGGAGGGAACCGTTTCGCAGAGGGCAAAACCGCGGTCCTTCTATGCCCAGGACGGAAGCCTTGACCAGCATACGATAGAACCGACTGAAGGTTATATGATTGCCCAGAACCTCTTGCCTGACGTTACATTCTCTTGGAAGAAGAACCTTCCCCAGACTTTTACTACGGAAATACAGATTGCCAGAGACAGGTCATTTAATACGCTTGTATACTCTGCGGAAGTGAAGGGCTCTAGTACCAGGGTAAGGGACCTTTCTGTAGGCAAGTACTACTGGCGCATAGTTTCAAAGAGTTCTTCCTCAACGCTTGAGACCCCGCCAAAAGGATTCTCCGTGGTGGACAGCATTCCTGCTACGGAAATGATTACTCCCCTGGCAAACAGCAAGGCTGTAGTCCGCGACGGAAAGCCCTTCAATCTCAAGTGGCGGACTGTGGACGGTGCGGACTATTACCGCGTGGAGATTTTCCCCGAGGAAGGCAATGTCCCGGTCTATAAGGATGTTATCTACGGAACAAGCGCAAACGTAAACATGTATTCTGCCCCGGGCTTTGTGGACAAGCATAACTACAGGATTGAAATCCAGGCTATTTCGAATGCGATGCCGGGCGTAAAGACAAGGATGAACGGCCGTCTTATGAAGAGTTCCTTCCTGCTGGCAAAGCTGCATCCTGTGAACGTAACCCTCCCAACCCGAGGTGTCAAGATAGACGGACTTGAGGCAATATACAACCCGCCCTATGCCTCTTGGACCAGCGAGGAAACGCCTGCGACCGCACAGCTTGTCGTTATCCGCACGGACTTGCAGAAGCCCAAGGTGGTGATGAAATTCCCCACGGACGAGCAGATGGCAAAGGGTGTGAAGGTTGCACCAAACAGGGTACGCCTTACAAGCACGAACGAAGCCCTAAGAAGCGGCACCTACGAGGTTATAGTCTACGCCCGCACTCAGGACGGCATTGACATTTCAAGCACGGACAGCCGCTACAAGAGCTACTTTACTGTTCTCCCGGTTCCTCCTCTGGACAGTCCGACACGGCTCTCCCAGACTCCCCCAAGGTTTGACCAGCACTACCTTAGCAACGTGAACAACGAGAGGGTCATAAGGCTTGGCTGGCATGGAGTTTCCGGCGCCAATGACTACGGCCTAAAGATTTACGATGAGGAAGGCAACATCGTCTTTGAAAAGTATATTGGCGACAATACCGAATATGTGATAGACTTTGTACAGCTTCCGGCGGAAACCAAAAAGGCACTCGCAAATGGAACCTACAGGTGGACTGTTCAGGGTCTTAAAAGGGTTGATACGGATAAGGACGGCAACGTTGATGCCGTTATGCAGGAAAGCCCGGAGATAGGCTCCCAGTTTGTTACGGACATTCCTGCTCCTACAAAGGTAACGCCAAGGAAGTCATTGAATCCGTATGGAAAGTAGAATTTGCCTTTTTGCTTCGATTTTGATTTTCCTCTTGGCATGCACTGGCTTTGCTGCATTTGCGCAGACCCCTTCCTCCGCCGCAGCCCAGCAGGATTCTTCCGCTTCAAAAGAGTCCACCTCTGCTGGATTTGATGAAGATGATGAAGTCCCGGCATTCACAGGAAACAAAATGACGCCAGAGGAAAGCTGGCAGATTCTCTCGTGGGAAGAAAAGAACCCGGCCGCCGTTCTCAAGTACGAAGTCATAATCGAGACCCAGAATGACCACAAGGAACTTAGGCGCATGGAAAGCAAGCGCAGTGAAAATTCAATCCATGTATTTCCCCTTTTGCCGCCGGGAAAATACCGCTACAAGGTAGTAACCTACGATCTTGTGGGAAGCCCCGCAGCGGAAAGCGACTGGACCAACATTACAATTTACGCCGCCCACCAGCCGGAAATTTCTTCCATAAAGACCACGCTCAACAATTCCTCCACAATTTACCTAGAGGAAGTTAACGACGGAAAATTTGCAGTCAAGGGAAGAAACCTCTTTCCCCCTAAGGAAGGGAAGGGCGACCTGGAATATACGGAATACGCCCTGGTCCCCAAAAAGAGCAAGGGCCGCACCTACAAGCCCAAGATTCTTTCGCAGGATTCTGGTAACCGCAAGATGGAAATTCAGTTCAACATAGACAGCCTGGATCCTGGAGTCTACCACTTTAGGGCAACTGATGCCAGCGGCCTTTACACTCCCGACAACGGGGACAATGAAGTTGTCGTGCGCTACACCAAGCCTATGGACATTAACCTGAGCCTTGGCTATTCGTGCCCCATGATTATGTACGATGACACCTTCAAAAAATACATGGGCAGCAACATCTGGCCTTTGAGCGGCAACGCAAAGCTTGTATTCATTCCCATAAAGCTAAGCTGGGGCTACCTTGGCGTAGGCCTTTTGGGAACTTATACCCGCATGAATTTTGAAGGCGACTACTTTGACATAGACGGAAACCTTATGACAGCAAGCGGACTCTTGGTCTACCAGAAGCCCATAAAAGTTGCCTCCCGTGACGACCCATCCAAAAAGCGGCTGCTGGGAACGGTGGAAGCCCATGCCGGCGTGGGGGCTGCATATTTTTACAAGTACCAGTACCACTATGAAAACGGCTTTGACTTGGACCCGCTTTACAGCGTGGATGCCTGTGCTGTACTTGGAGCTTCCTTCCAGTACTACCTGACAACCCATGTTTTTGTTGAAGCCCAGGCTGATTTTATTACGGCGTTCATTTCCGACATGAGCTATGGAATGGTGGTTCCTTCCATAAACATAGGCTACCAGTTCTAATTCTTATGGACGAAGTCCTAATTGCTCTACCAATTTGCTCTTTGGCTAATTCGACCGGACAGGCCTCTGCGCCACCGCCCTTCCGCCCTTCGGTAACCCTCATACCGTCCTGCGGCCGGTACTAAAGGGGCTCCACGGCGGCGTACGTCGCTTGGGAAAATCATCTTGCTAAGCCGCCCCTCCAATCCCTCTAATAAGTTCGGCACTTACGGTCATTGAGCTTGTCGAAATGACCTTTTAGCGTATGCGAGGTACGAATAACAATTAACTGTCTCCCTGAACTTGTTGATGTGCTTGTCGAACCACAGGGTCTGTTCCACCATCCAACCGTGGTTCGACAGGCTCACCAACCGTGGTTCGACAGGCTCACCAACCGTGGTTCGACAGGCTCACCAACCGTGGTTCGACAGGCTCACCAACCGTGGTTCAATTAAGTTTTTACTGTTCGTCTTTTGGAAATGTAATAAGACCTGCGTCCTTTATGCTTTCACCGCTTTCTTCGTATTGGTCTGGAAAAGAGGACGTGTCCTGTGAATTTTTTCTGGAGCGGCTTTCCCTTAGGCCCTTCTGCGTCCTTACCCTGTCTGCATAGTCAAGCTCGCTGTTCAGGTTTCTAAGGGCATTCTTTATTTTTCCGTCCTGATTCCTCTGGTACACGTCGTCCAAAAGCTTTTTTGCTTCGTCCAGCTTTCCCTGGGACTGTAGAATCATTGCGGCGTTGTAGCCTGCCTTGTAGCTGCCCGAAGCTTCATAGTATTCACTGTAAATCTTAAGGGCTTCTTCCGTGTTTCCGTCTGAGGCAAGCTTGTAGGCCTTTTGCAGTGTTTCGTTCTTTTTGTCTTTTATTAGCGAATAGTATTCCCTTTCCTTGTAGGGCGAGATGTAGCGGGTCATTTCCCTTAGGCTTCTGTCCATGTCGCTTTTTACAAGGCGTATTGGGTCTGGCAGGTCCCTGCGGCTTTCTGCCTCGTAGCTGGAACCGCTTGCGTTAAAGCGTTTGTAGCCAAGCTCTTTTCCCGTGGCTGCATCCAGAATGCTGTAGTTTATGGTAAAACTTACCCGGCGGATAAAGTAGACCTTTTCCTTTCCGTCATCGTCTTCGCGTACCCGGCGGTCTATCCTGTCTTCGTAGTGGGTTATGCTGCCAGAAACGTATGCATCGCATGGCGGTGTGGTTCTGTATCTTAAGGCTTTTTCTGCTTCTATTGGACTTGCAAGGCTTAGGTAGCCTTCCTTTGCAATCATTTTCTGCAGGTTGCTTGCAAGGTAGTCCGCAATCTGCTCTTTTTCCCTTTCCTTGCGGTAGTAGCTGTTCCTTCCGCTCCAGATGTCTGCATTCCAGTTTTCCTGAACCGTAAAGTCCAGCACCGCAATGGACCTTGCCCCGTTCATGTCCAGCCCAGCCGGCCTTTCAAATTCACCGGAAACGGTCGTCGTGCAGGAAAGAAGTGTTGCAAAGAGAATAAATGAACCTAATATAAAAGCAAAAGTCTTTTTCATACCAATTGATAAACAATTATATTTGCAATTGGTTAAATGGTCAAATGCGGTGGAAGCTGGTGGCCGTCATCCCGAACTAGTTTCGGGATCTGTGGAAGTTGGCATTTTTACTTTTACAGACCCTGAATCAAGTTCAGGGTGACAGGACAGCCGTCATCCCGAACTGGATTCGGGATCTGTGGAAGGTGACGGCTATTTTTTTTGACAAAAGGTTGAAAAATACCTGCTTTTGTGTGATAATTTTTTGTAACAACATATAAACGGAGAATTATCATATGAAAAAGAACTTTACTTCTGTATGGTGTTGGGGGGGCGCTTGTAGTCCTTGCCCTTAGCCTTGTGCTTTCGTCCTGCGGTGGCGGAGGAGGAGGCTCTGATGATTATGAAGCCCCTGTTACGGAAAACGAGACCGCATCAACCGGATTGGTTCTGGTGTCGGACGGAACCGTAACCGGTGACTATAAGTTGACCGTGTCCCTAAATAATAATGTTGACGAATTCGTGGGAGCGTTCATATCTGGAAGGACAGTTACAATCTCGTCATTCTACATCTGCGACCATGAGGTGACGCAGGCAGAGTACGAGGATGTTATGGGAAGCGGAAACAACCCGAGTTCTTTCTCGTCAAGCCCTGCAAGCGGAGAGACACAGGCAAAACGCCCAGTAGAAAATGTAAGCTGGTATGATGCCATCATGTACTGCAACGAGCGGAGCAAAAACGAAAACCTGACCCCATGCTATAAGGTGAACGGAAAGGATGACACAAGCCAGTGGGGCTATACCCCTCATGGAGGCAACGGCATAAGCGGGGAGATAACATGCAACTTTAGTGCCAACGGCTACCGGCTCCCAACGGAGGCGGAGTGGGAATATGCAGCCCGGGGCGGTGCGTCCGGGTGTTCTGCAGCGGATCCCGATGACTATGCAGGGACGGATGCCAGCTCAAGCCTCGGGGACTATGCCTGGTATTATGAAAACAGCGAAAACAAGACCCATGAGGTAATGAAAAAGTTGCCCAACTCACTTGACCTCTACGACATGAGCGGGAACGTATGGGAATGGTGCTGGGACTGGTATGATACAATAGCAACAGGCTCTGTTACAAATCCTACCGGCGGCTCGTCCGGCTCTGGCCGCGTGTTCCGTGGTGGCAGCTGGCGCCTTGACGCTGACTACTGTTCTGTTGCGTACCGGAACGACGGCAACCCCAGCGGCTGCGACAACCGTCTTGGCTTCCGCGTGGTTCGCACAGCCGACTAAAGTCGGCTGGACCTGCAAGGAAGTTATTATAAACTTCCGCATTCGCGGAAGTTCGGTACCACTCAGTAACCCCCTTAGCCAAGAAAAAATACGCATTTGTGTCAGAAATTGAATTTCTCTTGCATATATATAGTATAGGGCATCTCTAAAAACTGAAGTTTTTAGAGGTTCCCTATAGAGGAATTCGATGACAAAAATGACAAAAAAATCTTTCCGCATACTGAACCCCCGCCTTGACCCCAACTTTAAGGCCATCTTCACCCAGAACACGCAGGCTTCAAAGATTGCGCTAAAGTCCTTCCTTTCTGCTGCAATCGGCAGGGATGTTAGGGAAGCTACCGTCGTCCAGAATGAGGATGCCGCCTTCTACAAATTCCAGCGGTCTGTGGACTACGACATAAACTGCGAGTTTGCGGACGGGACCAAGGCCCAGGTAGAAATGCAGGGCTTTGACCAGCAGTACGACTACGGCAAGCGTGCTGAATACTATGCGGCCCGCCTTGTCTCTTCCGTGATGGAGGTTGGCGACGACTGGAACTCTGTGGCACAGGCCTACCAGATTTCCGTGCTGGACTTTGTCTTTGACAAAAGCAACTCTGCCCCGGTTCACCACTACCAGATGGCAGACCTGGGTGACGGTGCAAGGCTTTCCGGCAGGCTGAACGTAATCTTTATGGAGCTGCCCAAGCTTCCAAAAGTGGTAAGTTCAGATGATGTAAAAAACTTGCCAAGCTTGCTCAAATGGTGTAAATTCTTAAAGGAAGCGGACAATCCTGGGAGCCAGGATTTGATAAGGGCAATTGTGGAGTCGGAGGACGGCATAATGAAGGCAAGCGATACTCTTAAAAACATAAGCGACGACGGCTGGCGCTGGGTAATACAGGGGCAAATCGAGGGGAAAAAGCGCGACTACACGA